>Ga0181525_10000353_pt1 | contig 40735 bp, 36 predicted proteins | sample PEATcosm2014_Bin_48_FD_121100 | JGI IMG/M metagenome (GOLD analysis project Ga0181525, IMG submission 121100) | Peatland microbial communities from MTU Mesocosm Facility, Houghton, MI, USA - PEATcosm2014_Bin06_10_metaG | ecosystem: Environmental > Terrestrial > Soil > Wetlands > Peat | place... | reverse complement strand
CGGCGGCGGTATCGCCGTCCCGAACAGCGCGGTAGTGGGCGGCGGCGGTATCGCCGTCCCGAACAGCGCGGTAGTGGGCGGCGGCGGTATCGCCGTCCCGAACAGCGCGGTAGTGGGCGGCGGGGGTACGGCCGTCCCGGTCAATGCCGTCGTCGGCGGCGGCGGTATCGCCGTCCCATCGAGCGCCGTCATTGGTGGCGGGATCGCCGACGCACTCGCACCGAACCTCATACCTCCATAGTGCGTCTTTTCTACCCGTCGCGTAAGTATCCGCAGAGATCAAACCTGACGCGTTGCGAATCCCGATCGGCCTTGGTCAGAACGTCCGGCCGCAGTTCCCGGCAGGCCTCAAGCGCGCCGGCCACGCCACAGCGGCCACGCGGCACGCATCAATCGTCCGTGGCTCACTCTTGCCTCGTCAGTCACGCCCCTGTGCGGAGCGAGCGACATTTCCTGGGAGGATCTGGGCTAGCGGGAGTATTTGGTGTGCAGGAGCGCACCCGATCTTCCCAGAAGCCCGAAACCTCCCAGATCTTTCGGGGTTCACCCGCCCACGACGCCTGACGAGCCCGCTGCCAAGTGGGTCGGCCGAGCCGAGCAGAAGGAGCAGACCGTGACGACCGAGCAGGCGGTCCGGGTAGAGCGATCCGGACCGGTCAGCACCGTTTTCCTGCACCGGCCCGCCCGCCGCAACGCGGTCGACGGCCCCACCGCGGCCCAGCTCGCCGCGGCCTTCCGCGCCTTCGATGCCGATCCTGACGCCGCGGTCGCCGTCCTGCACGGCGAGGGCGGGACGTTCTGTTCCGGCGCCGACCTCACCGCGATCGGCACCGAACGCGGCAACCAAGTGACACCCGACGGCGACGCCCCGATGGGCGTGAGCCGGCTCCGGCTGTCCAAGCCGGTCATCGCGGCCGTGGCCGGGTACGCCGTGGCCGGCGGCCTGGAGCTGGCACTCTGGTGTGACCTGCGGGTCGCGGACGAGACGGCCGTGTTCGGAGTCTTCTGCCGGCGCTGGGGCGTGCCGCTGATCGACGGCGGCACCGTACGGCTGCCCAGGCTGATCGGCACCAGCCGTGCGATGGACATGATCCTCACCGGGCGCCCGGTCGGTGCCGCCGAGGCGGCCGCGATCGGCCTGGCCAATCGCGTCGTGCCGGCCGGCCGGGCGTTGGCCGCCGCGCAGGAACTGGCCGCCAGCCTCGCCGCGTTCCCGCAGACCTGCCTGCGCGGCGACCGCGCCTCCGTGCTCGACTCCGAGGGCCTCGACGAACGGGCCGCGATGGCCGCCGAGTTCGCCCGCGGGCAGGCGGCCCTGGCCGGCGAGTCGGCGGCAGGCGCAGCCCGCTTTGCCTCCGGCGCCGGCCGCCACGGCGCCTTCGAAGCCTGACCCGCGCGGCGAGAGCCCAGGAGCGGAGTCATGATCACGCCAGCTGTCGTCGCCCACGCGGACTGGGGGATCGCTCCCCGCAAGCGCCAGCTGGCCATGGCCAGACTGCTCCCCGGGTCCGGCTACCAAGTCGTCTCGATCGTGCCCGCTCCGACCGGCCAGCGGCCGCAGGACGATCTGTTCCAGCACCTGCGCGCGGCGGCCGAGCCCGGCCAGGCGATGATCGGCTTCGACTTTCCCATCGGCCTTCCCATCGCCTACGCCAAGGCGGCGGGAATCTCCTCCTTTCCCGAGTTCCTTGACCCCTTCGGCTCGCCTCCGCCGCCGCCTCCGTGGCATGAGTTCGCAACCGTCGCCCGCCACCGTGACGAAATCACCCTGCACCGGCCGTTCTATCCGGACCGGCCCGGCGGAACCAAGCGCGAGCACCTGTACCTCGCTCTCGGGCTGACCGCAAGGGAACTGCGGCGCCGCAGCGAGGGAACGGACGCCGAGGCCCTGTTCTGGACGCTCGGCGGCAAGCAGGCCGGCAAGGGGGCTCTCGCCGGTTGGCACTTGCTCGCCGCCGCGCGGCACCGGCAGCCGGGGATCGCACTCTGGCCGTTCGACGGTGCGCTGCCGGAATTGCTCGCCGGCGACGGCCGCATCGTGGTCGCGGAAACCTATCCCCGCGAGTTTTACCAGTACATCCGTCCGCCGGTGGTCGCGCGGTGGAGCAAGCGCCGGCAGGCAGACCGCCGCACCTGGGTTCCCGGTCTGCTCCGCTGGGCAGACTTGCTCGCCGTCAGCTGGCATCCCGGCGTCCTGACCCGAGTCGAAGAGGGCTTCTCGGCTGGGCCGAACGGCGAGGACGAGTTCGACGCCGTGGTCGGACTCCTCGGCATGATCGCCGTGGTGACCGGGATCATGGTGCCCGGTGAGCCGGGTGATGCGGAGATCACCACCACCGAGGGCTGGATCCTCGGCCGCTCCGGCTGAGACCCCATGGGAAGCCGCCGCCACACCACATGCCACCGCCGTCCCAGCTGAGACTCGCATCACACGCCGTATCCGAGGTACGCCGAGCGCGCCTCTGGCAGGATCTTCTCTTGTTCTCCGGCCCCGGTTATCGTCGTTTAGTAGCTGTCCGAATACAGATCGGGAGAGTGGCAGCTTTGGCTCAGCTCGGGAGTCTTCCGTCAGGCCAGCGTCACCTGGCCACGCCACACCGGGAGCAGGCAGCCAAGGAGCCCGAACAAGACCAGCAGCCCGAGTCTGGCCTGAAGACCGCCGCCGATAAGACCGCCGCGGTAGAGCGGCAGATCAGGTCGCTGGACGAGATGCTGACCAGCGCCCTTCCGGTCGCCCCGCTGACCTTCGAGGCCTTGGTGATCTCCCCGAGCCCGCCTCGATTCGATCCTGCCCACTCCGGTCCCGGGCCCGAGCCGGCCTGGCACAACTACGCTCCCGTCCGGCCGGGCGTGCTACGCCTCCTCCTTGGCGCGGCTGCCAGGTACAGGCGCGAGCTCGCGGCAGCCCGAAGCCGCTTCGATGCGGCGCAGACCGAGCATCGAAATCAGGAATCGCAGCGGCGGCAGGCCTTCGCCGCCGCCAAGGCCCAGCACGACCGACGGGTCACCGAGGAACGCGCCAAGGCCGCGAAACACAACGCCGACCTCGCCGCCCGCCAGACGGCGTTCGCGGCTGGTCAGCCCGAGGCCGTCGAGTGGTTCGTCGCCCGCGTCCTCGATGCCTCCCGGTACCCGGGCGTCTTCCCCCGCGAGCGCCGGGTGACCTACCGCCCCGAGCACCGGGAGGTCGAGGTCGAATTCGAGTTCCCGCCGCCGCGTATCGTTCCCCCGGTGCGCGCTTTCCGGTACATAAGGACCCGCGACGCCGTCGAGCCGCTGGCCCGCCCGCAAAGCGAGATCAGGCAGTGCTACCAGCGCCTCATATCCTGCATCGCCCTGCGTACGTTGCACGAGGTCTTCGCCGCCACCCCGTCGAGCACTGTGGAGACGGTCGTGTTCCACGGCCGGGTCGGCACCGTCGATCCCGCGACCGGCCAGCCTGTGCGCCCGCACCTGGTCAGCGTGTCCGTCGGCCGTTCCGCGTTTGACACCCTCGTCCTGGCCTCGGTCGACCCGACCGTATGCCTGGCCCACCTGGGCGCCCGAATGTCAGCCAGCCCGTTCGACCTGGAGCCCGTGGACCCGCTCACATAGTCAGCCCACGGTGCGAGGCAGCTTGCCTGTCGCCCCGAGCTTGTACGCGATGATCATGTTCCGGTCGCTGCTCGACAGGTCGAGGCCGGCGCCGGCGATGACGTAGTCGCCGTCGACGGCGACCTGCGAGTTGCTCCCGGCGGACATCGGCGTGGAGAACAAGATGGCGCCGGTGGTCGCGTCGAGCGCGTACAGGTAGCCCTTGAACGTGGTGGTGAACACGACGTCGTTGGTCACCGTCGCGGCGCCGAACACCATGGAAGGAAGCGGCGTGTCCCAGGTGACTGCGCCGCTGTCCTGATTGACCGCGACCATCTCGCCGCCGGCGCTATACAGGGCCTTGACCTGACTGGCGATCGATCCGGTGAAGCCGGTCGGGCTCGCCGCCAGCGCCCAGTCGTTGACGGCGGCGAAGGTGGTGGAGCCGTTGCTTGCCAGCTCGGTCAGCATGCCGCCGTAAAGGCTCGGCTCGAGGCAGTAATGCGCCGGCAGCAGGCCCTTCGAGGTCGGCGTGGCGTGCTCGGTGAGCACCCCGTCATTCTCATGCCCGTCATGCCCGCCCACCGGGCGCTGCCACAGCAGCTTGCCGGTCTGCGCATCCAGTTCGATCATGATGCCGGCCTTGCCGCCGTCGACCACCACCTGCCGCCCGTTCGCGGTGGTCAGCACCGGCGGGTTCTGCAGGTCCCAGTCGTACGGGTCGTGCGGGGTGAGCTGGTAGTACCACAGCAGCTTCCCGGCCGGGCTCAGCTTCACCACCGAGTCGGTGTACAGGTCAGGGCCCGGCCGGCTGCTCCCCAGCGGGTAGGCCTTGGTGCCGAAGATCGGGGCGGGGTTCGCGACGCCCAGGTAGATGTTGCCCTGGGCGTCGAACGACGGGGTGTACCACAGCCCGCCGCCGGAGTTTACCCCCGGGTTGCCCCACAGGCCCGGCACCGAGTTCCAGGACCACACCGGCGCACCCGTCTTGGCGTTCAGCGCCCACAAGATCCCTTCGCCGCCGGCGCCGTACACGGTCGTCACGTTGGCCGGCACGGTGGAGACGTACACGGTGCCGTTGTTGTAACCGGGCGCCATGGCGATGCCCTCGTGGTCGTTCTGGATGAGCATCCGGCTCCACAGCTGCGCTCCGGTCGCGGCGTTCAGGGCGACCGCGGCCCTGGCGGTGGCCGCGTACACGACCCCGCCGACCACGTTGACGCCGTCCGGCCCGCCGTTCGCCGAGTCGTAGTCGTGCGTCCACAGCACCTTGCCGGTGGCCAGGCTGATCGCGAACACGTCGGAGTCCAGGTCCTGGGTGTACACCACCCCGTTCACGATCACCGGCGTGGTCGCGTAGGCCCCGTCGGTATGGGTCGTGTTCATCGTCAGCGGCACCGTCCACGCCACCCCGAGCGTCGATACGTTCGCGCTGGTGATCGCGCTGGTCACGTACCGGGTGCTCGCCAGGTCGCCGTCCGGTGCCGTCCAGCCCGCGGCGGGCTGGCCCGTTGCGGCCGGGGCGGTCCCGGTGACCGTCGCACCGCGCTTGGGCGGGCACGCCAGCGTGCTCGCGCTGCTACTGCTATGACTGCTGCTCGAGCAGCCGCCGGCGACCAGGCCTGCCGCGGCCACCAGCGCCGCGCCCGCCACCGCGACCCGGCGGCCGCCGATCGTTCTGGCTTCATTGCTCATGGCTCACCACTCCCCGTGCTCATGTCCTTGAACAGCTCAGCCATCAGGCTGGCACGGCCGGCCCGACCCATAGCAGGGGTAGAACCACCCACCCCCGCCGCAGACCCCTAGAACCCCGTCTCACGCTCGGCGGCGCCGAGTACCTCCCGAAGCCTGGCCAGGGCGTCCAGGTAGGAGCGGAACTCCTGCCGCAGCGGGGCCCAGTGATACCGCTCGAAGTCCCGGGCCATGTCGTCACGCCAGTGCTGTGCCGCCTGCTCCCAGGCCGCATCGAGCAAGCCGAGCTGGTAGTCGCCGTCGTCGTCCGGCCGCGCCGGTGTCACGTAGACCCGCGACCCGTCAAGAGCCGGCCGCCTGGATGCGCCGCGCGGCTTCCAGGCTCGTAATCATGTCCAGCAGGTGGTCCTCGGCCCGCGGCAGGTCGCTCTCCAGCAGGTCACGGAACCGCATGGCGGCGCCGTAGAACGAGCTGGCCTCCTGCTCCACCCGCTGCTGCCAGCGCCGGACGTGCTCAAGCCGCTCCTCTGCCTCCGCCACCGCCCTGGCCAACCCCGAGCAGTCGTCCATAGCGGCCGAGGAAGCCGGTCCATCCGCAGCGGCCGAGGAAGCCTCCTGGCACGCCTCGAGCTCAGCCCGGCACCGCTCCAGCCACGCCCGCGCGCTCGACGCCTTGGCCTCAAGCTCCCCCCGCGCCACCTCGATCTCGCCCTCGCCCCGGCCCACGGCGTCTCGCTGGTCGTACCGGAACCTGGCCAGCGTCTCACGCAGCCCCCTGAGGGCCTCGACGTCAGCGTGGATCTTGGTCACGTCGGCCCTCCCGCTGGCCGCCGTCAGACCGCCGGCCGCCCTCGGACCGCCGGCCGCCGTCTGACCGCCGGCCGCCCTCGGATCCGCTCGCGGCCAGGCCCGTATCCAGGTACGCCCGCAGCCGGTCGATCAGCGCAGAAAGGTGCGCCTCATGGCCCTCGGTTGCCGACAGGTAGTGCTCGATGCCCGGCGTGACTTCTTCCAGCGCCTCACCGAATTTCCGGTACATGTCATCGCGCCAGACCTCGCCAAGCTCCTGCCAGTGACCCCGGATGGTCGCGAAATTCTCCTCCAGTTCCCTGTTGAACTGCATCAGGTGAGACCTGAACTCCGCCAGTGCGTCAATATCGTTGATAACTCCGGCCATCGCGCTCTCCTCACCGGCAGAGGCCTTCGAATTCGGCGGAAAGCTCATCGAGGCTAATCGTGACGATTTCCGGGTATTTAGCGACCCCGCCGGTGGCGATGTGCTCGACCCTGCTGTCATAGGGCATCTCGATGCCGCGGTGCCTCATGACCGCGAGTATGGCGGCGGCCAGCGGCGCCAGCAGGCGGTTGACCTCACGGTTCCGGTCCGGGAAGTCCTCGGGTACCTCCCGGAGCACCGCCCGGAGCGCCGCGATGGCGCCGGCTATCTCGTCCACGGGCATGGCATTGGTGATGCGCCCAAGCCGGTCGCCGTACCTCACCCAGACCGCCCTGCCGAGGTGAATACGCAGGTCGGTGGCCGCCCTCGCCTCTCCGGCCTCCTGCAGCAAGTCGGCCAGCCTGCGCACCTCGTCCCAGTCCCCCCGCTCGACCAGCCTTCCGCCGAGCACCGCCAGCCCGCCGACCACCTTGGCCCACCCCATGGCCGCGTCCGCGTAAGCATCAAGCAACTCCTCCCGCCGCTCCGCGCCGCCACCCGAATCGTCCGAACCAAGCGAACCGTCTGAACCAGGCGAAGGAACCAGCAGCCGCACCCGCCCGGCAGCTGTCAGCAGTTCCCGTGTCAGGCGCAGCAGATCCTCACACTCCGCCGCCAGCCCCTCCGCCCGCTCCGCGTCCCCGGCCAGCAACCGGTAAGCGAACATGGCCGGCCGCACCGCCCGGCGCAGCGACAAATAGGGCGACCCGCCAGCATCCGGCGAAGGCGAAGGCGAAGGCGAAGGCGAAGGCGAAGGCGAAGGCGAAGCCGGCACGGCGGCAAAGGGCGACACGTGCGACATAGTCATAGCGAGCTCCGGAAGGCCACCTGGGCGAACGCCCGCAGCGAGGTGATGGAGTAGGGCTTGAACTTCTCGACCTGTTCGATGGGCCACTCGGTGTCGCGGTACAGCGCGCGCTCGTCGTTCAGGGCCGCGGCGGCCGACACCCCGAGCAGCGAGTCGCTTTCCGCAGGCGAGAACACCCGCAGCACCGCCCGCAGCCCGAAATGACCGAGCCCCGCCCGCCGCAGCGCGCGCTCCGCGGTGGCGTAGCTGTCGGCCCAGGCCACCACGTGGATGCCCACGTCCGGCCCCTTCTCGGCCAGCCGGACCAGCCGCACCGAGGTCTCGCTCGGTCGGCCGTAGTCTCCCTCGGTCACCAGCTCATGCCACCGGTGCAGCCCCGCGACGAGGAAGAAACATTCCGGTCCCGAAGCGCCGGAAGCACCGGAAAGCCGCCCGTCCAGCTCGGCAAGAAGCTCCTCCAGCTCGGCCTCCGCCGTGTGGACGTCCGCGAACCGCACCGGATGGGGGAGCCTGAGGACCGGTGCGAAGAAATCGTGGAACGATGAAGAAGGCCGGCTGAACTCCGCCACGGTGAACCGTACCGCAGCGGGGGAGCGCTGCACCGCCACGCTCAGCAAGGTCGCGAGCAGCAGCCCGTGCCCGCCCTCCTCGCCCCCGACTACCAGCAGGTTGGACCGCACGTACCGCGCGAACGTCGCCGTGGTGGCGGGCTTGATCTCGATAGCCTCGCCGAGCCACGCCTCCACCGGAGCGGACGCGACGGACGCGGGCCACTGCCCGGCGAACGCAAGGCACGAAGGGTGCGCAGAGAAGTCCGCCGCCGCATCAGGATCAAAACTCGCCGGCGGCGGATACACGACAGAACCCGCCAGCGAACGTATCGACCCGATCAGCGCCAGCCGCTCCCTGGTTGGCAGCATCGCGATCCGCATCACCGGGTTGGCACCCTCGCCGCGGCGGTCGTTGTAGATCGCGTCCCCGGCCCGGATCAGCCTGGTCGCCGCGTCGTTTCCCTCGCCGAGGATCGCCTGCGACACCGAAGGCTGGGTGCAGCCGAGCGCGATCCGCAGCGCCATCTGCTCGTACACCGGCCGCAGGTACGCCGTGAGCGGCCCGCCCGGCGACTGGGTGGCAAGCAGCAGGTGCAGCCCGAACGCGGCGCCCCGCTTGGCGATGTCCGCTAGCAGCTGCCCGGCCTCCCTCGCCAGCCGGTCCTCCTGGCTGAACAGCACCTGGAACTCGTCCATGATCACCAGCGCCCGCGGCAGCGGCTGCCCGGTCTCGCGCCGGTAGTCGGGCAGATCGGTAACGCGCGCCTCGCGGCACAGCCTGGCGCGCCGGTCGATCTCGTCGTGGAACCGCCGCAGCATGCTCAGCCCGAACTCCCTGTCGGTCCGTGACGTGATCGCGCGCGCGTGCGGCAGCCGCTCGGTCAGGTACGCGTCGAACTCGACCTCCTTGAAGTCCAGCAGGTACAGCTCGAGCTCCTCCGGCGGGTATGCCAGCGCCAGCTGGCAGATGAGCACGTGCAGCAGGTTGGTCTTGCCCATCCGGACGTCCCCGCCGACCAGCCCGTGGTGCACCCCGCGGACCCCCATCACGAAGCGCTGCGGCTCGCCCTTGCTGTCCACACCGATCTGCACGTCAAGCCCGTCGGCGGTCTCCCCGGCCCACCGCCGCGAGGACCCGACGGCCAGACGCCCGAACGGCAGGTCCCGCCCTGATGACCCGGCCGCCGCGCCCACCGCATCCAGCCACGGGTTGGCCCGGCTCGCGGCCGGCATCTGGTCCGGCTCGATCACCCCCGCCCCGAACTCCGGGTCGTCCCAGCCAAAGTCGGCACCGGAGGAAAACAGCCCGGTTCCCGCCGAGGCCAGCCCCCCAAGCCCGAACGCCCGTGGCATCTCAAGCCCCGGATCCACCGTCGCCACGATGTAAAGCCCCGCCCGCGGCCCGTGCAAGGCCAGCGCCCCGAGCAGTTCCCCGCCTCGCTCGCCGATCCCGGCCGGGAACCCCGCCAGCACCAGCACGTGATACGGCACCGTGGCCCCGGTGGTGCCTGCGTTATACGCCTCAACCGAGTCGTACACGTTCGTCAGCCGGGTCTGCGTCACCTCAACCACGTGCCGGTTCAGCGCGGCAAGCAGCGCCTCGATCTCCGCCGGGCTCGAAGCGACCCCGATCCCGGCGCCGTTCCCGGCCCCGGCCCCCGCCGGGGCCCCGACGATCACCCGCAACGAAGCAGGCAGCCGCAGGAACGCGCTCAGGTACCGGCCCTGCCCGACCGGATCGGCCAGCGCGAACCGCACCGTCCCAGGCCCGGTCGCAGTGGCCAGCCGGAGCGTGACCGCCTGCAGCAGCGACCGCGCCCGTTCGGCGTCCCCGCCCTCGTCGATCAGCAGATGCCCGTGCCGGGCGAACGGCACGACCGCCGGCACTAGCGGCAGCCCCGGCCCCGGCCGAAACACCCCGACCCGCAGCCCCTCCGGCGGCGGCGCGTCCAGCTCCGGCCGATAGTCGTCCCAAGCCGGGTCCGAGAACCCCCCAAGCGCCCAAGGATGCGCCTGCGTCAGCCTGGCGACACCGCCGAACAGCGACCGCGCCTGCCCCGCCAGCCCGTCCACATACTGCCGGTGCCCACCCCGGATCGCCGCGGTCGACCAGGCTACCCGGAAATAGCCGTCCCGGATCTCGTCCTCGATCGACCCGACCGGCATGTCGACACCCCTATGTTCAGCATGTCCCACCCCCATGTTCAGACAGCCTCCGCCGCTCGACAAGCCTGCCAGCTCACCGGCCTTGACCGCCTGGCGCTAGCATCTGCTGTGCCCGACAAGTCCAGCACAGGAATCGAGGGAGTAACCGTGTCCTCACGTACTGAGAGCGTAATCACGCCGGACGGGCCTTTCGACCTTACGGTGTGGCTGCCCGAGGCCGGGAACGGCCCCGGCATCCTGCTGATCCAGGAGATCTTCGGCGTGAGCGACTACATCCAGGCCGTCGCCGAGGACCTTGCCGCGCTCGGCTACGTCGTCGCCGCCCCCGACCTGTTCTGGCGCCTCAAGCCCGGCCACAACGCCGAACACAACGAGCAGGGCCTCAGCGAATCGCTGGCGCTCGGCGCCCAGTTCGACGCCGCGCAGGGCGTGGCCGACGCCGCCGCGGCGGTTGACCGCCTGGCCGGGCTGCCCGAAGTGCAGGGCGGCCTCGGCGTGGTCGGCTTCTGCCTCGGCGGCACGATCGCGTTCTTCCTCGCCGCCCGCGCCGAGCTGGCCGCGGTGGTCTCCTTCTATGGCTCCGGCGTCCCCGACCAGGTGGAGGTGCTGGCGCAGATCAGCGCCCCGATCCAGTTCCACTTCGGCGGCAGCGACCCGTACATCCCGCGCGACCAGGTGGCCCGCGTCGAGGAGGCCGTCCAGGCCAGCGACAACGCCGAGATCCACGTCGAGGAGGACGCCGGCCACGCCTTCCACAACCGCAAGGCCCCCATGTTCCACAACCCCGAGCCTGCCGCCCGCGCCTGGCACCGCACCGAGGAGTTCCTGGCCCGCCACCTCCCCGTGCACAAGAAGGCCCCGCAGCCCTGACCCGCCGACCCCCGCCGACCCGCCGCACCACTTTTACAAGCATTTTTCGGCCGAACGAGCAGTGGTATCACCCCGGCGCCCATCGCTGCCTCGCGGGTTTGCAACCCAGATCCTCCTCCGTCTCTATCTAGGTAGACCGATCGACTCTACTTAGGTAGAGTTAGACGTTTCCGTCTGAAGATCGGTCCGCACGTCCAATAAGGTGATCCTCGATGCTCCGCCCCGGCACCCCAGCCAGGCCCGGCCCGCCCCTGCTGGCCGCGTCCGCCCGTCCCCGGGCCGTCGCGCTCGTCGCCTGCTGCGCCGTCTTCGTGGCCGTGCTCGGCGTGCTTGTCGCCCACCAGACCCAGCCGGACCCATTCGATCGGGCCGTCGACGCGCCGGTAATCTCCTGGCTCGCCGGTCACCAGAGCAGCGCCCTCTGGCTGGCGTTCCCGGCATCAACGATCCCGGCGGCCTCGCTGAGTGCGGTCATCGTCATCATCTGCCTGCTCGCCCGGCGCCCCAACGGCGCCGTGCTCGCCGCGCTCGCCGTCCCCACCATCGCGGCCCTCAACGACGGCCTGCTCAAGCACCTCTTCCACCGTAGCTACCTGGGCCTGCTCAGCTATCCGAGCGGCCACACCGCTACCATGTCTGGGCTAGCCACGACTCTGACCGTGCTGCTGATCATCTCGCCGCGCCCCGCCCCGGCCAGCGTCCTGCGTTGGCTCATATCGGCCGCCGCCTGCCTGCTCACCATCGTGGTGGCCCTCGGCGTGATCGGCCTGCGCTGGCACTACTTCACCGACACCCTGGCCGGCGCCGCAGAAGGCGTCGCCACCGTCGGCACTCTCGCCCTCCTCCTGGACCTGCCCCCCGCCAAGCGGTCGCTAGATCGCCTGATCCCCTCGCGGCAACCAGCCAAGATGCGTCCACCACATGCCGGGCCCGGGGCGGTGTACCCTTCACACGTGATCGATCAGTATGGACAAAAGCTCTTGTATGAAACTACTCGCGTTACCCTTCGTCGGCTTAGCGCCGCAGACAGAGCGGAATTCATAGAACTTGTTAAGGCAAGCGCTAAATTTCTGCATCCGTGGGTCTACCTTCCTGCCACCGAAGCTAAGTTCGATGAATATCTCCATCGCTTTGATGGGAGCGAGGCCGAGTGCGTACTGATCTGTATCCGAAAGTCCCGCGTGATCGCCGGTTGCGTTACCATTAGCGATATCATCCGTGGCCCATATCAGCGTGCCACTGTGGGCTACAACGCATTTGCGCCTTATGCACGCCAAGGATACATGGCGGAGGGATTCGGCTCGATCTTCCGTTTCGCCTTCGGCGATCTAGGCCTACACCGTCTCGAGGCTGATATCCAGCCGGGAAACGAACCTTCGCTGCAGTTTGCTCGTAAGGCAGGTTTCCGGCGTGAAGGTTACTCTCCCGGGTTTATATGTATCGGGGGCTCATGGAAAGACCATGAGCGGTGGGCGATCACTAGCGATCTGGTTGAATTACGGTGGCCTGGATCAGGCGCGGGTGGCGCGTTAGTCCCTAGGAGCGCAGCTGCTCAAGGATCGCGGGATCGGAAATCTCGTGATCCCTGGCGAGCAGGATCGCCTTCGACACGATCTCGGCGGTCTTCGGGTCGTCGTCTGCGAACGGCAGGAAGAGCCGACCGCGGTGCTGCGACCCGACGGGCACGATGCAGATCGCGCCGCCGCGGCGGCGGTGCACGGTGCCGCTGCCCAGGTGCAGCGAGTACTCGCCGAGGGCTCCCTCGATGAGCACGTGATCGCCGGCAAAGTCCACGTTCGTCAGCTTCATCAGCCGGGCGGTCTCGCGGATGAGGGCGGCGCGCATCTGCGTCGTCGACGCGGTGGCCTCCGGATCGACGACGCCAGCGTGCGCGACGCTTGCCAGCAGGTCCAGGTCACGCATGGCCTCGGAGAAGACCACCGCGGGCACGGAGTCAAGCGGCTGGGCGAGCCGCTCGCCGCGCCTGGTGAAGTACACGCCGCCAATTGTCGGCAGGTCGGCCTCCATCGGGGTGAGAAAGCCGTTGGCGAATTCGACCCGGGCAACCAGGTCGCAGGAGTGGAAGACCCGCGCCGCATCGCCGCTCTCCCGGGAGCTCAGCCATCCCCGGCGGCCCAGCAGCGCAAGCGCCTGCCGGGGCTGCAGCTGGTGGCCGTCGTACCGGTGACTGGCCGGCCCGGCCTCGCGCTCGGCGGCGGTGATCACGTACAGCTCGCGGAACACCTGCTTGAACGGCTGGCGCTGCCCGTCGGCGAACAGCCGCTGCTGCCATGCGACCCAGGTCCCCTCGGCCAGCAGATCGACGGGATGGGCCAGGCGCCATGGACCCCCGGCCGCCGCCACGGGCTCCCCTGAGGCTGATACCACCCCGCCGTCCGCCCGGCGGACGGCGCTTCTCTCACCGCAGACCCAGACGAGGCGGCCCAGCATGGGCGCCAGAACCGGATGGCGGCCGAGCCCGGCGAGGTCCGCGTCGGTGAAGGTGTCCTGCGCGACCATGGCGGCCTCCAGGTCGGCGCGCACCCGGGCGGCCTGCTGGGCCAGCGCATCCTTCCGCGCCCGCAGTGCCGCCACGTCCTCGTCCTTGCGGAGCGCAGCGGGCACCCCGCGCAGCACGCGCCCGCCGCGGCGGATGGCGAGCTCACCCTCCCCAGTCAGGGTGAACGTGACGTCGCGCCGGGTGACCATGACCGGGCCCGAACATCGGCACGTTCGTCAAGATCGCCGTGGTCGGGTTGTTCACCGCGCTGTTCATCGCGTTCCTCGCGCAGCACGGCAGGCCGCACGGGACGTCGGCGGCGGGCGACTTCAAGCCGACGCTCACCGGCTTCCTGACCGTGATCGGCATCCTCGTGTTCATGTGGGTCGGTTTCGAGCTGTCCACCGGCGCCGCCGAGGAAATGCGCAACCCCAGACGTGACGTCCCGGCCATGATCGTCCGGTCCGGTGTCATCGCCGCGGTGCTCTACGCCCTGGTCATCGGCGGCATCGTGCTGGTGATCCCGAGGTCTCAGCTGTCCAGCGTGGGCGGTTTCGCCGACGCGTTCTCCGACGTCTCCGCCACGTTCGGATCCCACCCGCTCGACTACGCCTTCGCGGCGCTGGTGATCATCACGCTGATCAGCAGCGGCGCGGTGTGGCTGGAGGGCGCCGACCGCACCCAGGCCATCGCGGCCCTGGACGGCGCGGCGCCGGCCTGGATGGGCCGGTTCACCAGCTACGGCACGCCGATCGCGGTCAACCTCAGCTCCGGCGTGGTCGCCTCGGCGATGTGCGTGATCGTGTTCGTCGCGACCAGCGGCAGCCTGGCCAGCTTCTTCTCCATCATGCTGGCGCTGACGATCTCGTCCACCGCGGTCGACTACGTCTTCATCTTCCCTGCCCTGCTCATCCTGCGCCGCAAGTACCCGAACGCGCAGCGCCCGTACCGTGTCCCCGGCGGAACCGCCGGCGCCTGGGCGGTGGTGATCATCACCGAGCTGTTCGTCGTGGTCACCGCCGTCACGCTGCTGTGGCCGGGCGCGATCAACAACCTGTTCGGCCAGTCCTACTCCATCGAGTCGTCCTACAGCGTGTCCCGGCGGTTCTTCGAATGGGTAACCCTCGGCTCGATGGCCGTGATGATCGCCCTGGGCCTGCTCTTCTGGCGACTCGGCGAACGCAACCGCAGGGCCGGCCTGACCGGCATCCCGATATCCGTCGAGCCCGGCGGCTAACCCGCCTGGCCGGATCCGCGCCTAGGTCATGCCCGCGGCTCCCGCTCGCGGCTCGGATCCCAGTTCTTTCCTGACTCGCCGCAGCACTCGCCCCAGCTCGCCGGTCACACCCGGGCCAGCCACCCCCAGTTCTGTCACCGACCGGGTGGCCACCGCGACCGCGTAGCTCAGCGCCCGGTCCTCCGCCAGCCCACGGGCGCGCAAGGCCAGGAACGATCCTGCGAGTATCTCCCCGGCTCCGATCGGGTCCACTTCGTCGACCGCCGGGGCGGGAACCCGGTGCCGGACCGCACCCAGGAGGAACTCCGCGCCGCCCGGTCCGTGCTTGCGGATGAGCGGTACCGGCGGATGCGACCGCCCATCGTAAAGGCCCCGGTATTCCACGGCATTGAGGAAAATGAAGTCCGCGAGCTCGCAGGCGAAGCGGCACGCGTCCGGCTCCGTCGCCACGAAGGGCTCGAACATATCGACCGAGATCTGGGCACGGCATCCCTTGTCGCGGAGAAATGCCAGCCACGCCAGTTGCTGTCGTGGCGGCGCGGATCCCAGGTGCACGTATCTCGCCTGCAGATAGGGCGCCGGGAACAAGTCGAAACTCGGCTCAGCCGCGACCCCGAGCTCAGAACTGAACGACAAGCTCTCGCCGCCCGACTGATCGATGCAGAACGTAGCCGACCGACCTGGCAGGACGGCCACCCCCGCCACATCGATGGAAAGAGCCCGCAGGTTGCCCAGGTCGAAGTCCTCGCCCACCTGTGCCACCAGCCCGACGCCGTCCAGCAGTGCGCCCGCGGCGTAAGCCGCCGCGAAGCCGGACCCGCCCGTGTAGGTAATGGTCCCCTTCGCCGTCAGGTCCGTGGCGAACCCGACGTGACCGATGAGGACCAGGTCGGCCAGACGATCCGGTCCGGCTCGAAGCGACGATCCGGCAGGACGCGGTTCCCGCGGCCACATGCGCTTCCGTCCAGGCCTAGCTCAGGACGGCGAGCCAGCGTTTGTTGTTGATGATCGCCGACCTGGCCGGGATCTCCGCCCAGATGCGGTCCAGCGGTTCCTCTAGGCAGTTCCCGCGCCGAACGTACGTGTCCCCGACCGGCTGGAGCACGTTGCCGGCCGGGTCAACGATGAGGCAGCCCGCCGTCTCGGCCTCGGTAGAAGGCGCCGTCAGAATCGGGGCCGCCGCATCGGTGGCCTTCTTGGCCAGGCGCTGGAACTCGTCATCGGCCAGCCGGTGCCGCTGCTGGCCGATGTTCTGGTCACCCCGGCTGCTGTACTGGTAGAGGCGCCAGATATCCGGGCCGAGATCACGGACGGTCCCGGCGAGCGCGGGCAGGTCGTCCCGGTTCACGCCGCTCACCACGGTGGCGAGCTTCAGGCTGACGTCAGGTTCCTTGGCCACCAGCCGGGCCGCCTTGATCACCTCGTCGAAATCGGCCTTAGCCCCCCGCATCGCCCGGTGAACGTCCCGCGTCGAGCCCTCGAGGGAGATGCCGACCATGGTGAAGTCCGCCAGCCTGAGCCCCTGGTCCAGGCGCCTGCGCAGGAGCTCGCCATTGGTATTGAGCACGGTGGACTTGCCGCGCTGCCCGAGAGCGGCCGCGTACTCGCCGATCTTGCGGATCAGCAGCGGTTCCCCGCCGCAGAAGGTCACCGCACGCGCGGAGGAATCCGCAAGCGCCTGGTAGATGCCCTGCCGACGCTCGACCGGATCCTTGGTCGGCGCGGGCCCGTAACAGAAGTCACAGGCGAGGTTGCAGTGACTGGTCATCCACCAGTCAACCGACGGGATCTCGGCCTTCGGCTCTCCGGGCGGCTGTATCCCCACCGCCTCAGCCAAGATTCCGCCAGCGTCCAACGGGTGCCCTCCGCAGAATTAGAAAGCGCCCACCGCCCGCCCGCGAGGGCGACTCGATGGACGATATGAGTGTTTTAGGTAATCTCAAACAAAAGCGATAAGAATTTGACCTGGTACGCCATATAGGCGCTTTGTCCGTACGGTCGGGCAGGTGCCACTTCGCTCCGGACGGCAAGCCTGTGAAGGCCCGCCGACAATACGTCACCGGGTACGGCTCGGATCCTAGCGCTTGGCCGGGCCGGAAAGGTACCCCTGCTGCCGACAATGTTCGAATGGCGGACAGGCAGGCCCGAAATGACAGACTTGCCGATAGTAAAGTCACGGCAGCGGGGACCAGCCGGGCCGGGCCGGTACGGCAAGGTTGGCGAGCCGCAGCGCCTCGATTGCGTCCAGGGTCATCCAGATGGGCAGGTCGCCGTTGTCCCATGCCCACAAGGCCGCGGTATCCCCGCCATAGCTGCTCCAGACCTGGGCAACCGCGTTGCTCACCGACGGATGCGCGGCCGGCACGCCCGCCGATATCAGGGCCTTGGTTACCAGTGCGGCCGTGAAGTGCCGGACGTGGACGGACTCCGGCACGCCGTCGGCCATCCGGTCGACGACCTCGTATGCGTTGCGGAGATCCCGCGGCTCGATCAGCCAGCCCACCGCCTGCTCCAGCGCCTCTTGGACCTGACTTGCGGGCCGGATCGCCTGCACGGCGGCCAGCACTCGCACCGCCCGGGCGGTGTGTGCCACCGACGCGCCCGGGTCGATGAGCAACGGCTCCGCCTTTTCCGGCCACAACAGCATGTCTCCGTACGGTCGGCGTGCCGCGAGCAGGCTGTCGACAAGGACCTCAACGAACTGCGTCCAGGGCTTGAGCAGCAGGCGAGTCTCCAGCATCGTCGTAAGGATGAACGGCCTGCACTTCTCGAAATCCCCGAGATCCCTCTCCATCAGGGCGAGGTGAGCGTCGAAGTCCTCGGTGACGGCGATCCGGCGCAGCGCGTTGAGCACCGCCGCGGTCACTTCGGGCCGCGCTCCGGACTGCTCCCGGCCCGCGAATCCGCCAGCCGGAAGAGCCATCTTCCGCAGGCTCTCCGCGACCGGCATCAGGTCAGCCGCCAGACCGTCCTCCAGCAGCAGCATTGCCTTGATGCCATAAGCGGTGGACGCCGGCGTCGCCTCACCCGGCAGTCGCAGGTCGCGTGGCCACCCCTTGGGCCTGCCGTCGGTGTCTCTTGCCAGGCCGCCCCGCAGCGCCGCGGCGACGTTATGGAACGTCTGGAATAGGGTCGGCGGCGCGTCGGGGCTGGACAGCGGAACCGACACAGGCCGGGGACCGGGGCGATCAGGCCTGGAGCGCAGCTCGGTGACCAGGTTCTGGATGGCTCCCCGGGCATTGAGGTATTCATCGAGCAATCGGGCCTTCGACTCCGATGGCAGCTCCTCACCTTCTGCCCAGCGTGCTACTTCGGCCGGGGGCACGGCGAGCTTGGCCGCAGCCTGCTCTACGGTCCGGCGCCTCATGCGCAGCGTCCCGGTGAGCTCCGCGCCGAAGACCTGGAGTTCCGCGGGACTGACCGCGGCAGCATCCGACTCGGATTCACCGATCTGCGGTCCACCCAAACCCGCCTGCGGCACATAGACGGCGCTGGCGCCCCTGGTCAGCGCCACAGCCAGCGCCGTTAGGGCTTCGGATTCCACCTCAAGCCGGAGCGCACGGGGCGACGGCGCCTTGCCGGCCGGAGCGGAACGCAGCTCGTGCAGCCGATCCCAGTTCCGCAGTACCGCCTCTCTGCGCTGGCCGAGATCCTGGGCGTAAAGGTCGGTATCGGGTACCAGGTCCGCGGAAAGCTCCAGGCCGAGGCTCGCGTCGGCGACGATGCTCAGCGTCGGCTCCAGCGTGCCCGCGGCCGCGCGGACGGCGCGCACGATGGCTCGTTCGGGAGATTCTCCGGCTCCAACCAGCGCCCTGACGCTGTCCAGGCCGATGAGCGTATCTAGCGCCAGCTCGGTTCCGTGCAGCCGTTCCTCTCGCAGCCCGGTCCGCGTCCTGAGGCTCTTCAGAGCGGACGCTACGCCGAGGGCGGCAGGATCCAGTGGCTCGGCCATCTCCCCTTCTAGGGTTCGGATACTCGCGACCACAAGACCATCGTTACCGACAGCTTAGCCGACAAAAGTCGCATGCGCACGTGTGACAGTTGTCCGAGAGGGTATGAACCTGCCGTCAGTTGTCAGAAGGGCTAACTACACACCGACAAACACCGACGAAGACGTCAGTGGCAGTTGTCGCACCCCGCCTCCATGCTGAGAGAAGCGATGACCACCATGAGGGACCGCAGCGCCTCCGACGCACCGCCGCCAGGCCTGGTCCACCAGTCTCGTGACGTTCAGCTCATCGAGCTCGCAGCGTCCGGCGCGACCCGCCGGGCCCCGCGCGAGCTTCCCTTCGCCGTCGGTCGGTTGACGGCCTCCGTGTCCGGTAGCTCCCCACAGGGAGAACTCCCGCCAGGAGACAACCGATGCAGCCTTTCCTCGCAGCTGATCTGCCCTACTACCGTGCCATCGTGGCCCTGGATATCGAGCGCTCGACCAACCGCCCTAACCTCGTCAAGGGCGAGCTTAGGAGTAAGGCCTACGAGCTGTTCGAGATGGCGCTGCACACCGCGGGCATCAGCAAGCGCTATCGCGACAGGTTCGTCGACCGCGGCGACGGCATCCTGGCGCTCATCCGTCCGGTCGACAAGGCGCCCAAGGCGTTCCTGCTGAACCGCGTCGTACCGGTTCTCAACCGGCTCCTCGCCGAGTACAACGCCAGCCTCCCGCGCCTCAGCCAGGCTGAGCGGCAACTGCGGGTCCGCGTCGTCCTGCATGCCGGAGAAGTCCACTACGACGCCAACGGCTGCTTCGGCGAGGCACTGGATGTCGCATTCCGCCTCCTCGACGCCGCCCGGGTCAAGCGGGCGCTCCGGGAGACGGCCGATCCGCTGATCCTCGTCGTCTCCGGGGACATCTACAGCTCGGTGGTGCGCCACGGCTACGACGGCATTGACCAGCAGGCCTATCACCCGCTAGTCCGCGTACACGTGGCCGGCAAGCGCTACCCCGGCTGGATCCGCATCCCCGAACAAGCCGGGCAGTACAAGGTGACCCAAATAGCCACCTACCGACGTCTCGCCTAACCGCCCCGCCCGGTCCCGGGAACCATGATCGTGGCCAGTTTTAACCAAATACGGACCGTTTCTGGCCGTGATCATGGCAGCCCTAACCTCAGCCGAGGTGCGGACCCGACGCGGAAACGGTCCTACCCGTCCAGCCGGCCGCGCCACCCGCCGGGCAGCGTGGTCTCGCCCACCTCGATCAGGTGGCCGTCGGGGTCGCGGATGTAGCAGCGCTTCTCGGTCGCGTGCTGCTTCGGCGGCGTGAGGAACTCGGCGCCGCGCGCGCTCCACCCGGCGTACGCCGCCTCGACGTCCGAGACCCGGAGGTTCATGAAACTGGACGTCCGGTCCGGATCGGGCGGCGTCTCCAGCGTGACCGCGGGCTTGTCGTCGGTCGGGCCGCCGCCGACGTTGATGATGATCCAGCTGTTCGCCAGCCTGACATACGACGGCTCGCCCGCCAGCAGGGTCGTGCCGCCGAGCACCTCGGTGTAGAAGCGCCGGGACCGTTCGACGTCGTCGACGACGATGAAATGGGCGACGGCGATCTCGAACGCGGGCGGCACAGCCTCAGGCAACGTCTCCATGGTTCCCTCCGTTATCTCGATCAGGGTCAGCGGCCCGCGGTCAGGCCGCCGTCGATGTGCACGATCTCGCCGGTGACGTAGGGCGAGGACTCGAGGAACAGCACGGCGTCGACCACGTCGCTGACCTGGCCGGGCCGCCCGAGCGGCGGCAGTTGGTCACCGAGGCCGTCGTAGGCCTCCGGCGGGTGCTCCGGGGTCCGGATGATGCCGGGGGAGACGGCGTTGACCCGGATGCCGCGCGAGGCGTACTCGACGGCCAGCGACCGGGTCGCCGCGGCCAGGCCGCCCTTGGTCAGCGCGGTCAGTGCGGCGGGCGCGGCGGAGTTCGCGATCTCGGCGACGGACGCCGTGATGGTGACCACGTGCCCGCCGTACCGCGTCGACATCTCGGCGATCACCCGCTGGGTCAGCCAGAAGAACCCGGCCAGGTTGACGCCGGTGATCAGGGCATAGTCGTCGGCGGTGTACTCGGTGAACGGCTTGGAGACGAACACGCCCGCGTTGTTGACCAGGGTGTCGATGCGGCCGAACCGGTCCAGCGCCCCGCCGATAATCCGGCCCGCACTCCCGGGCTCGGTGATGTCCGCCGAAATGGTGAGCAGGCCCGGGTCTGCGGACGGCTCGATCTTGCGGGCGGTGGCCACCACCGCCCAGCCCCGGTCCCGGTACCCGGCGACCAGGCCGGCCCCGATACCCCTGGATCCTCCCGTGATGACGGCGACCCGCTGTCCGGTTTCCATAGTCCGCTCTCCTGCCTACGTGGAACTCGCACCACTTCCCGTTCGGTCAAAATATTTACTAGCTGCGGCCATCGTCTCTGGTTCAGGCGCATGGCCTCCACTCTCGCGCAGCGGGCGGTCGAACGCGCCCGTGGAGCCCCCGGGGATTCCACGGGTGTGATGACGGCACCGGGGCGGGACAGTGGCATCGGGTAAGCCAGGGTAAGCCCGTCAACCTGTCAGGAGGTGCGCCGATGACCCACCAGCCAGGCCAGGACGTCTTCAGGTCGGTCCTGCCCGAGGACGTCGACTGGAGGCCGTTCCCCGCGTTCCCGCCGTCCGCCCGCCTCGCCGTCGTGGTCGGCCAGCCCACCGAACCCGGGCCCTACGTGATCAGGGTGAAGGTGCCCCACGGCGTCAAGCTGATGCCGCACCGGCATCCGGAGGATCGCGTCTATACGGTCATCTCCGGCGTCTTCTACATCGGCAGGGGCGAGCAGTTCGACCAAGAGGAGCTGGAGGCTTATCCGCCCGGCGCCGTCGTCGTCCTGCCCGGCGGGACCCCGCACTTCCACTGGGCCAGATCCGGCGAGTACGTCACCCAGGTAACGGCGATCGGACCGCTCGGCCTGGAATACCTGGACCCGAAGGACGACCCGCGAAACAGCTAAGCCGTCCGGGTCCGGTCAGGAGACTCGGTCCAGCGGCGTTCCCTGGGCGGCGCTGGCTTCCTGGGCTTTGGCGGGTCCGCGCAGCACATGCGCGGCTCCCACCGCGATGACGGCGCCGATGACGGGCCCGGCCAGGTAGACCCACCAGGTGGACAGGTTGCCGATGGCCACGTCGGGTCCGAAGCTGCGGGCCGGGTTCATCGAGGCGCCCTCGTACGGGCCGCCCATCGTGCCCCAGGCCATGATGTAGGCCCCCACGGCCAGCGGGATGAACGGCCCGTTGAGCTTGGGCCCGTTGGCCATGTTGAGGATCATGAGGATCAGGCCGAAGGTGATGATCGCCTCGAACCCGGCGGCCTGCCAGGACTGGCCCGGCTTGGGCATCGTAGCGGCCAGGTGCCCTGCAGGCCCGAAGAAGCCGCGGGCGAGCAGGGACCCGCAGATGGCCGCGGCGAACTGGACCACCCAGTAGATGCCGGCCATCACCCAGCCCATGTCGCGTCGCAGCGCGAACGCAAGGGTGGTGGCCGGGTTGAAGTGGGCCGAGATGTCGCCCAGGAAGTACACCGCGACGACCAGCCACAGCGCCGAGACCAGCGATAGCACCAGCACGATCTGCCATGGCTGCAGGCCGTGGCCGCCGTAGCGGGCCAGGATCGCGGCGCCGCCGGACAGCACGAACGTCAGCCCGGCCATGCCGATGAACTCAGAAAGCAGCCGCCGCAGCCGGTGATCGGGGTTGGTCCAGTCGGCGTAGCCGCGGGTCCCGCCGACCGAGGCGATCAGCGCGGCCTTACCCACCGGCTCCATGGCCCGCGCCGCCTGCTCTTCGTTCATAGGCTGCATGTCAGGAGCTTGGCGGGGCCGGCGGCACGTCGGCGGTGCCGGGTCGGGTGAGGTTGATCGGGATGACGACCTTGTCGTATAGCTCCTCGGAGACGCCCTTGGCCAGCGCGGCTTCCTTGAGCGTGAGGTCGTGGTCGATGGCGTAGTAGGAGATCGCGGCGGCCTTGTCGTACCCGATGATGGGGGACAGGGCGGTGACCATCATCACCGAGTTGTCGATGTTCTCCTTGAGCTTCTTCTCATTCAGCTTGGTGCCCTCGACCATGAACTCGCGGAAGTGGTCGCACATGTCGGCCATGATCAGCGCGGAGTGCAGGTAGTTGCTGATCAGGATGGGCCGGAAGGCGTTCAGCTCGAAGTTGCCCTCGTTGCCGCCCATGGTGACGGCGACGTCGGAGGCGATGACCTGGATGGCGACCATCAGCATCGCCTCGGCCTGGGTCGGGTTCACCTTGCCGGGCATGATCGAGGACCCGGGCTCGTTGGCCGGGAAGATCAGCTCGCCGATCCCGGTGCGCGGCCCGGAACCCAGCCAGCGCAGGTCGTTGGCGATCTTGAACAGGGACACGGCGGCGGCCTTCAGCCCGGCGTGCGCGCGGACCATCCGGTCCAGCGTGCCCTGGGCGGTGAACTTGTTCGCCGCGGTGACGAACGGGTACCCGGTCATCGCCGCGAGCTGCGCCGCGACCTCGTCGCCGAACCCGGGCGGGGCGTTCAGCCCGGTGCCGACCGCGGTGCCGCCCATCGCCAGTTGCAGCAACCCGGCGGTGGCGTGCTCCACTTCGGCGATCGCATCGTCCAGCGCGCCGACGTACCCGGACCACTCCTGGCCCACCGTCAGCGGCACCGCGTCCTCCAGGTGCGTCCGGCCGATCTTGACCACATCCGCCCACTGCGTCGCCTTGGCGTCGATGGCGTCTCGCAGCCGCTTCAGCGCCGGGACCGTCTTAGTGGTGGCCATCGTGTAGGCGGCGATATGCATCGCGGTCGGGAAGGTGTCGTTGGACGACTGGCCCATGTTGACGTGGTCGTTGGGGTGGACGGGTTCCTGGGAGCCCAGCGTGCCGCCGACGAGCTGGATGCACCGGTTGGAGATTACTTCGTTGACGTTCATGTTCGACTGGGTGCCGGACCCGGTCTGGAACACGTACAGCGGGAATTCGCTGTCGAGCTGTCCGCTGATCACCTCGTCGCAGACCCGCTCTATGAGGCTGGCCTTCCAGGCCGGCAGCCGTCCGGCCTGGCCGTTCACGACCGCCGCGGCCTTCTTCACGTACCCGTAGGCGTGGTAGACCTCCTTGGGCATCCGGTCGTGGCCGATGTTGAAGTGCTCCAGGCTGCGCTGGGTCTGCGCGCCCCAGTACCGGTCCGCGGGCACCTCGACCTCACCCAGGCTGTCGAACTCCCGCCGCATCCCGGTGGCGCCCAGCCCGATCGGAACGTCAAGGATCTTCGGCTCTTCCTCATTTGCGGCAGTCATGATTCGTGCTCTCCTAACGTCCGGTCAAGATCTTCGCGAGCTCTCTCCGGGAGGATGACGAGGATGACGTAGCCGCTGATCCAGACGGCCGCGCACCATGGACCGAAGCGTAACTTTCAAGCACCGACCGGGCAATCACGCAATTGCGCCGCTGAGCCGCCGCGGTTCACCGGCCACGCCGACCGGTCGGCGTGAACAGCTGGTGCGCGGGGTTCCCAAGGATGGTCATCGAGAACGGGTGGACGAAATCGGTGTCCGATCCGTTGATGATCGCGAAGTATGACGGAGAGGGCGAATCGCTGAAGTCCAGGATCCACACCGTCGTGCCCGGGGCGCTGCACGGCTGCAGGCTCAGGGCCTCGTCCTGGTACGCGGTGACGGCCACCGCCGTGCAAAGGCCGGTGGGCTGGCCATACGGCGCGTACTCGATCTGCACCGCGCGGTCGCTGGCGTAGTGCGCGGCCTCCGCGGCCGACAGCATGCCCTGGGCGGCCAGCTGGGACACCGTGCCGGCCAGCGGGATGATCAGGTCCTCGGCCGGGTTCGAGCTGCTGGACGGCCGCACCTCCGTCGGCACGCCGCGCGCCGGGATGCCCAGGAACACGGTCTCCACGAAGCCGAGGCTGGTCGAAGTGGCGTACTTCATGCTGTAGACCTCGACGCAGGTCTGGACGGCGCTGCACTGGGGGTCGCGGCGCTCGCCGCCACCGTCCCCACCGCGCTCAGCCCGCCGACCAGGGTCAGCGTCGTCGCGCCGGCGAGTGCCTTGCTCTTAATTGACATGACTGGGTTCCTTTCGTGAACCGTGCCGCGTGACCCTGCATGCAGGAGATGGGGCCGCGTGGGGTGAGTGCTGGTATGGACTCACGGTCCCGCATCGCGCGGCCGCGCCGAGCCGGTCACATTCCCTGGCCGTTCCCCTGGCGGTTTGCCCTGGCCGCAATCCTGGTCGGCGATAGCGCGGTTATTCTCGCGACATGGCGCCCTTGTTCCATGTCAGTTCCGTCCTGAACCGGGAATCGATCCTGGCGCACGGCCTGGACTGGGACCGGATGGGGACCGCCCCGGGTATCGCCGGCAGCAGGCAGCCCGAGGAGCGGGCCGTGTTCCTGTGCCGGGACGCGTTCGAGGCCAAGTTCTTCGTCAACCTGAACAACACCGGCGGACCCGTCGACGTCTGGGAAGTCACGGGCATAACGCAGGACGAGCTCGTAACCAGCGATACCGGGTTCTGCTACTTCCCGGCCCGGATCCCGCCTGCCCAGGTCGCATGGGCGGCCGACTGGCCGCAGGAGGTTCCGATGGCCGCCGCTCGCCCCAGGCGCCCCAACAAGAAACAGCCGAAGAAGCCCAAGAAGCCACGCGCAGGCAGGTGAAGTGCCCGCCTCGGAGCCGGCCACTGAGGATCAGGGTGCAGCGGTGGCTTAAGAGCGTTACAAGGCGCCGGGCCGGTGCGGGCCCGGCGCCTTGCCTGCTGTCTAGTCGGTTACCGTGACCGCGCCCCGGTCGCGCCGCAGCATGAGCACGACGGCGACCACAGTGGCCAGCACGGCGACGGAGGTAAGCACCTTGACGCCCGCCGAACCGCACGTCCGTCAGCCACCGGTGCCAGCGATCAGGACCCTCGCGCACAGAAGCCCATTGTGCCGCACCGCCCGCCGCAAGAGACCGCGCGGTGACAGGCCCGCCGCCCGTTCGGTGAAAAAGAAATTCAATTATTCCGAACGGGCAGTGGTTCACGTCCCGCGCACGCTCAGACTTACACCGGGTGTCAGCTCATTACCGTTCCGAGCCGGTAAAGATGGTCAGGAAGAACAGGAACACGTTCAGCACGTCGAGGAAGATCGACGCGGCCAGCAACGGCGCGACGGCGATGTCCGAGTTGGTGCGCAGCCGCTGGAAGTCGAACATCGTGAACCCGGCGAAGATGACCAGCCCGAGGATGGAGTAGGCCAGGTCGCCGCCGGGGATGTGGACGAAGATCAGCACGATGCCGAACACGATCAGTGCCAGCAGCGCCCAGAAGGACACCCGCGCGACGGCGGTCAGGTCACGTCGGGTCGCGTACCCCGCCGCGCCGAACCCGGCGATGAACAGCGCGGTCGCCCCGCCGGCCTCCCACAGCGCCCGCGGGTCCATGCTGCCGTAGTAGGCCACGGTCGGCGCCACGGCCAGCCCGATCAGCAGGCCGAACGCGGCCAGCAGCGCGACGGTCACCTCGGTCGACCTGCGCGCGGCGAACCGCATGCCGAACAGGCAGCCGAACGCGAGGATGAACGCGACGATGCCGACGCCGCCTGACAGATTGTGGCCCGCCCATGCGCCGAGCGCGAACAGCCCGGCGGTAATCGCCACGTAGCCCATGGTCTGCGAGAACAACGCGTGCGCCTGCCCGCGCGCCTCCGTCCCCATTTGCTGGTAGTTAAGGGTCTCAGTCATGCGCTGCTCCTTATCTCCGGCCAGTAGTTCCATGCTGATGTCCAGGTTCGCGCTAGGGAAGAGGCGGCCGCACCAGGGAAGCACCCTGGTCTGTCTACTGGCCTGTGACCCACGGGCCGTCCGCACACTGTCACCACCGTCAACGCCAGGCCCCTGGCTGTCCTACGCGACCTACGCGACCTGCGCGAGCGCGACGCGCAGGTCGCGGCGGGAGCTGATGCCCAGCTTGGTAAAGATCTTGCGCAGGTGCCATTCGACGGTGCGAGCGGACAGGAACAGCTGGATGCCGATCTCCGGGTTGGTGCGGCCGTCGCGGGCCAGCCGGGCAATGAGGGCCTCCTGCGCGGTCAGCGTGGTAACGATCTCGGCGCTGCGCTTGCGTACGGTCTCGCCGGTGGCGGTCAGCTCGTGCCGCGCACGCTCGGCGAACGCCGTCATTCCGATCGCGGCGAGCATGTCGTGGGCCGTGCGCAGCTGCTCCCGCGCGTCGACCCGCCTACCCTGCCGGCGCAGCCACTCCCCGTAGAGCAGGCGCGCACGAGCGAGTTCCGGACGCAGCCCGGCACGGCCCAGTCGGCCGATCGCCTCGCGGTAGAGCTCGTCGGCGTCGACATCCTGGCTCAGCAGTGCTCGGCAGCGTGCCTCGATACCGAGCGCGAAATCGGTGCCGCACGGCTGCGTCGTCTCCGCCAGCCGCTTCAGTGCGCCGGCCGCCACCTGGGTGTCGCCGGTGTGCACGGCCGCCTCGATAAGCTCGGGCAGCGCCCACTTGGAGGCGTACGGGTGGCCGTGCTCGCAGGCTCGCCTGGCGGCCTCGAACGCCTCCGCGTAGCGTCCGCGGCCGTTATGTGAGATCGCGGTCGCCCACTGCGCGTATGTCGCGGCGCCCCCGCCGCCCTCAGCTGCGGCCTTAGCGTCGGCGACCGCGATCAGTGACGCGAGCTCGTCCTGGTTGTCCCGCAATGAGGCGAGGAACATATGGGCGCCGGGCACGAGCCTGATCCCGGTCGCATCGGCGATGGCGTCAGCCTCGGCGATCAGGGACGCAGCCGCCGCAAAGTCACCTCGCCACGCGTCGCTCATGGCCAGCGCGACCAGATCGGCCGGCATCCGTTCGAGCGCGCCAATTTCACGAGCGAGCTGGACCTGTCGCGAAATGATCGCGCGCCCAGCATCGTCATCCCACAACACGGTGGCGGCGATCCAGCCCCACCGGAGTCCCTCGTCCTTCGAGACCTCTCCGGCGGCCAGGGCATGGACGGCGCGTCGCAGCGTCGGCACCGCGGCGGCCGGACCGTCGATGACTAGCCGCGTCAGGCCGTCCAAGAGCAAGTCGACCGGCCGGGGAAGATCGCTGAGAGCAGGGAGGTCGCTGGCGGCGCGGGAGACTTCGCGCACGTCGCCGCCGCTCGCCAGAGGACCAGTGAGGGATGCGGCGCTCCAGGCAGCCAGATAGGCCTCACGGGCCAGGCCGAGATTCAGCGGCAAGAACCGGTTGGCCGCCTTGAGCAGCAGCGATGGAGCGTCCCGGCCGAGGTCTGAGGCGAGCGCGATCCGCCCGCGCAGCAGGTCCACCTGGGCGCTGGTGAGCTCATCCAACGGCTCGGACCGGTTAGCCTCCACCGTGGCCAGCAGGTCCAGGGCCGTGCCGAAGGCGCCAGCCTGCACGCTGGCTTCCGCCGCGGCCAGCGCCCGTCCGGTCCTCTGCGCCGGATCGGCGGAAAGCGCGGCCGACCGTTCCAGGAGCGCCGCGGCCGCGGCCACCCCGCCGCGGCGCTGTGCCCGCCCGGCCGACTGCTCAAGCGCCACCGCCACCTCCTCATCCGGTCCGGCGGCGGCCTGGGCCTGGTGCCAGGCCCGGCGATCCGGATCGGCGATCGGGTCGGTCACTTCCGCCAGCGCAGCGTGTACCGCTCGTCGGTTCTCGTGCGACGCCGATCGATACACCGCCGAGCGGACAAGCGGATGCCGGAACCGCACATGAGTGCCGAACTCGACGAGCCTCACCGGCACCGTCGGCGTCCCCGCGCCCGCCCGGATGCCCAGCCGCGCGGCCGCCCGCCCCACCAGCGCCTGATCCCCGGACGGATCGGCGGCCGTTAGCAGCAGGAGCAGCCGGGTCTGGTCCGCCAGGGCATCCAGCTGTCGGGTGAAGCTGTCCCCGATCCGCCCCGCCAGCCGCACCGCGCCCGGCAGCCCGAAGCCTCCGGCAAGCTGCGCCGGGCTCAGCCCCCGCGGCAGCTCAAGCAACGCCAGCGGATTTCCCCGGGCCTCGGCCACGATAACGTCGGCGACCCGTGCATCGAGCGGCCCGACCAGCGCCGAGGCAGCAGCGCCCGCGCGTCCTCATCTCGCAGCCCGGTGACTTCAAGCTCCGGCAGCCCGGCCAGCTCCGCACCCGGATCGCGGCCCGCAAAGACCAGTCCTACCGAGTTGATCGTCAGGCGGCGCGCCGCGAACCCCAGCGCCTGCACCGAGGCCCGGTCCAGCCACTGCTCGTCATCGACCAGGCAGATCAGCGGATGTTCTCCGGCCGCCCCGGACAGCAGGCTGAGCACGGCCAGCCCCGTCAGGAACCGCTCCGGCGGCGGCCCCGTCGCGACGCCGAACGCGGCACGCAAGGCGTCTCGCTGCGGCGCCGGCAGCCGCTCGACCCGGCCCAGCAGCGGTGCGCACAGCTGATGAAGCCCGGCGAAGGCGAAGTCCATCTCTGACTGCACGCCCGCCACTCGCGCCACCCGGCACTCAGAACCCGACGCGCGCCCGGCCAGGTATTCCAGCAGTACGCTCTTGCCGGCTCCCGCTTCGCCGCGGAGGGTCATCACCCGGCTCTGACCCACTCGTACGTCCGCTACCAGCCGGTCCAGTGCCTGGCACTCGGTGCGCCGGCCGTACAGTCTGCTCCCAGGCATTAGTCCCTACTCCTTCGGGCCGCTGGCGGCAGAGCCTCCAACCACCAGCCGGTGCTCGGCGCCGCATAACAGGCTGCGGCGTCACCGTCTCATGGTCATTCAGGCCCGGTTCGACGAGAGTCCGTAGTTCGACTGCATTCCTGGTGATGGGCACCGGGCGGGAGCCGGCTAGCGCGGGGCTGCGGCAGAAGGGTTGTGTCCGTCGAGTTCCTTCAGCGACTGCACCAGCTGAACCCGCCGTGTCACCCCGAGTTGCGTGAAGACCCGGCTCAGATGCGTCGTGACGGTCCGCACTGACAAGAAGAGCTGGTCGGCTATCTGCTGGTTGCTGTATCCCGCCGCCGCGAGGTCGGCGACGGCGCGTTGCTGCAGGGTCAGGTGTACGAAGGAGGTGGCCCGGGCAGCTGGTCGCGGAGCGATCGCGGCCGCGAGCTCGGTCTCGGCCCGCGCCGACCACAAGGACAGCGCGGCCGCCGCGAAAGCGTCCCGCGCCGCGGTGAGCTGAGGTCGCGCGTCAGAGGGCCGTTGCTGGCGCCGCAACCATTCCGCGTAGTCGAGCCGGGCCAAGGCCCGCTCGATCGGCCACTGCTCGCCATCGGCGTCTGCCAGCGCCAGCCTGAACGACCGCTCCGTCTGCTCCCGGTCGCCAAGCAGAGCCTGGGCGCGGTACAGGATCAGGCGCCGACGCGCGGAACACCCAGACCGGGCTCGGCCCTCGGCCCCGGCCAGAAGCGGCCCGGCTTCGTCCTGTCGGCCGGTCCGGACCGCGACCATGGCGAGGTCACCGACCGCCAGGTCCGAGAGCAGATGATGCACCGGCGTGCCGTCGACTCCCCAGGACCTGCGCAAATGGCGCCAGGCAGCCTCGTAATCCCCGGTGCTAGCCGCCGCCAGTCCTCGGGCCCGGCCCACCCTGGCCGTGAGGCGCGCAAGGTCGTGCGGGTCCAGGCCCGCCACGACCTCCCGCATCGGCTCTTCGTGGCCCGGGGCTCCGGTCCAGGTCCCGACTATGGCGAGCACGGCGCTCGCCCCGGCCGACAGCGGCCGCGATACCAAGTCCTGCCGCAGGGCCAGCAGTTGCGATGCCCTTTCCGCCGCCTCCCGCAGGCGTCCGGCGTCTACCAGCGCCCACGCCAGTGCCTCGAGAGCCGCTGGATCAGGGATGCGGGGGGCGACCGACTCGACTGCGATGGTGAGATGGCGGATCGCCGCAACGGTCTCATCCATGGCCAGGGCGGTCAGGCCGATCACCCGCCGAACCCAGAAGGCCGGGACCGGCAGCGATCCTGGCGAGCCGGATGTGCCGACGGCCGAGACCGGATTGGCCTGGCGGATCAGCTCAAGGGCGTCGTCGCGGTGGTCGGCCGGGTCGAGCATGGCGCCGGCCCACACTCGCAGGATCTTCTCGGTTCCTGCTACGTGGCTGCCGGGTCGCCGGGCCAACAGGGATCGCAGGAGGTCGCATTCGTCCGGCCGTCCGGCCAGATAGACGGCATCGGCCGCACGGGCGAGCGGCCGGAGGGAGTCGGACAGGTCGACGGCGTCGGCCGGGCCTTCGCCCTCCGGGAGACCGGGGCGGCCCGCCGCGCCTAGTTCGTCCGCCCACTCGATTTCCCTGGCGGCGCGCGCGGCCGTGGCGGCGAGCAGGGTCCGCCGGGCCCGCTGGACGTCATCGGCGCTGCTTGCAGCGGCGGCGAGCAGGGCGTAGCTAGCTGCGACCGGGGCACCGGCCGCGGAGAGCCGGACAGCGGCCCGTTCCAGGTGAGATGCCGCCGGCTCATCGGGCCCGTTGGCTCCGATCGTCTCATGCCAGGCACGCCACGCCGCCGACCTGGTACGCGAACCCAGCACCGAATGGATCTGGCGTGCCGCCGCCGCGGACACGCTGTGGTAAGCGGCAGCCCGGGTCATCTGGTGAGCGAAATGCAGCCGACCGCAGCGGGCGACGATCAACCCGGCCGCCTCGGCCGCCGCGACGTGACGGTGCACCGTCCCGGCAGGCAGGCTCGAGACACCGATGAGATCGGCCACGTCGCCACGGCTGGCGGCCGCCGTGGCCAGGAGCCAGCGCGTGTTCGGTTCCAGCAGGCCGATTCCCGGCGCGAACACGGAGATGAGGTGATCGGTGAGGGGCAGCGGGACGCCGGGGGGTGTCTGTAGCTCCGGGCGTCGGGCAAGATACCTGGTGAGCTCGGCCAGGGCGAGGGGATTTCCGCGAGCTTGCATGAGTATCTGATGCCGCAACTGGCCGCCGGGCCGATCGGGTCGGCCGTCGAGGAACCTCTCGGACTGGCCGAGGTCCCACGGCGGGAGGTATACGGGTACCTCTGCTGTCTCTGCACTCGCGACGACGCCGGGCGCGCCGACCCGCAGATCGACGGTCGTGGTCCGCACTACGCACACCCGACCCGGCAATGCGATCAGCAGCCGGTCGAGTACCGTGCTGGACTGCCGGTCCAGGCACTCCCAGTCGTCGATCAGCAGCACCACCCGGCCGTCAACGGTCAGCAGATTCAGCAGCGCGGCGGTGGCCTCGGTGAGGTCGGCGCAGTCCTGGTCGCCCCCCGGCTCCTCAGCGAGGCCGAAAGCCCGCTCAAGTACGGCGCGGTCGGGACCGGCGAGGTTCGCGATGTGATGGCCGACCGGGCTGAACAACTGATGGAACGCGGACAGGTCCGGATGTGACGTCATCTCGTGATGAGCGGCAAGCACCACGGCGCCGTCGGCGCGCAGCAGCCGTTTCAGCTCGTTGAGCAGATGGGTGCGGCCAGATCCCCGCGCGCCCGAGAGGATGATCCTGGCCGGATCCTGGCCGGCCGCGTCGATCATGTCCCTCAGCCGCGTGGCCGTGGGTTCCGGCGCATGCCTCATGGCGCTGCGGATTCGCCGGCGGAGAAGACCGCGGCCGGAAGCTGCGCCCGCGAGCTAATCCCCAGCTTCGGAAACGCGCGGTACAGATGTGACCCGACGGTACGGGGCGACAGGAACATCGCCTGGCCGATCTCGCGGTTCGTGAGCCCCTCCGCGGCCATCTTGACGATCTGGCGCTGCTGATCGGTGAGATCGGCCACCGGATCGGCGGCCTTCGGCTCGACCCGGACCCCGGTGGCACGGAGCTCACGACGGACCCTGTCCTCGAAGCGGCGCGCCCCCAGCTGCTCGAAGATATCGGTCGCCGCGAGCAGCGCATCCCGCGCCGCGCCCGGCTGCCGCTCGGACCTCGCCACATCCGCCACATCCAGGTAGGTCAGTGCGCGCTCGAGTGGCCATTGCTCCCCGGCCGGGTCCTGCCCGCACTCGGTCAGCCGCTCGAGCCGCCGGCTGGTGTCCGCATCGAGCAGGACGGCGGCCCTGGCGTCGACGAGGCGCTGCCGCGCCGAGCGCCAGCGTTCCTCAGTCAGCAAGGGTGCGGCGAGCACCCGTGCGTCATCGGTGCGCCCCGTCCGTCGCGCGGCCGAGGCGAGATCGCCGAGCGCGAGGGAGGCGAGGAGCCGATGCCGTGGCCGGCCGTCGTCGTCGAAGAGCGCGGTCAGCTGCTCGAAGGTGGTGCCGAAATCGTCGTCGGCCGCCGCCAGCCAGCCGCGCGTCACGGCGAAGTGGGCGGCGAGCCCCGGGTTCTCGCGGGGGTCGAACGCCTCCTCGGCCCGGCGCAGCTCCACGGCCGTGGCCGAAACTGTTCTCGTCCGGCGAGGGCGTCCGCATACTCCGGGTAGGCCGTCAAACGGTCGAGCACCTCCTGGCCAGGTGCCGCTACCGCGGTAGCGAACAGCAGCTCAAACGAGAGCGTGGACGTGGCCCATCCGTCGGTGGCGTCGGCCACCCTGGCCAATGCCTCCCGGAAGCGGCCGAGGGCACGGTCATCACCGAGCGTGTACGACGGCAGGGCAGAGGTGGCAATCAACGATCCCGCTTCATCCAGGTATCCGTCGGTCACCAACCCATGCACGGCTGGCAGCAGGCGGTCCAGCGCGGCGGCCGGCCGGTCGGCCATGACCAGCGACCAGCCGGCCAGAGCGGCGGCGCTGGTTCGACAGAACGGGTCGTCGGTGGCACGTTCCGCGTCGGAGGCCAGCTCCTGGACCCAGCCCGAGTGCCCGGCGCTACCGGCCAATTCGGCCGCGCGGATGAGGCGGCGGGCTCGGTCAGGGCCGGGCAAGCCCACCTCCGCCGCGCGCTGCAGCAGCGTCGCCGCGCCGGCAGCGTCACCTTGCCAGCGGACGGCATCGGCATAGGCGGACAGTTCGGCCGCGACGGCCTCGTCCGGCACCTGGCCGCTGCCGCTGAGATGCCAGGCCCGCCGGCCGGGATCATCGGTCAGCCCGGCGGCCAGCAACTCGTGGGCGCGGCGCCGTTCCGGCTCGCTGGCCGACTGCAGGACGGCGGATTGGATGAGCGGATGCCTAAAGCGCACCGTCCCGGCGTTCGTCGTGATCAGGCCCGCGGTTTCGGCCGGTTCCCAGCACGTCGGGTCCACGCCGACGGCGTCGGCTTCCAGGATCCAGAGCCGGTACTCGCCCGCGGCGGCGAGAAGCAGGGCCCGCCTCGTGGGCGCGGGCATGGTCTCGAAGTCCCTGCCGAACACAGCGAGCAACCGGTCGGTAATGGGCAGGGCGTCGCCGGTCAGTCCGGCCCGGCTGAGGTCGGCTGCGGTCAGCCGGGACAGCTCGATCAACGCCAGCGGGTTACCGTTCGCGTGCCGCAGCACCTCAACCCGAGCGCGACCCGTCGGAGGACGCGGCAGAGAATCAAGCAACGCGGTCGATTGCGCGGCATCCAGCGGCCCTAGCTCGATCAGGGCGCAGCGAGCGGCTACCTCCTCGGTCACGGTGTCGCCGCGCTGCGCGAACACGAACGCGATCCGTTCTTCCGCCGCATCGGCCAGCCGTCCGACGACCGCCAGGAGAACGTCGCGGGAACCGGCGTCCAGCTGGTCGAAATCGTCAACGCAGATCAGCAGGGAAACGTCGGCCGCGGCATCGGACAGCACGCTGAGCACCCCCTTCGTGGCGGGGCGTCATCGCGCCGGTGACACCCCTGGGCGTACATCCCCGGGCGTACACCCTGGCCATACCCTGGTCCGCGATGAGGCGAAGACGGAGACTGAACGGTTCACAGCCTGGCCCCTCACTCCTGACGCGGTCCCGGGGGTGTCGCCGCGCCGGTGAGCGTGCGCCGGGGCTGCGCCACCCCCGTCGTCCAGGTCGGTACGGGGGGCATGCGGGCGCCGTCGGCTAGCGCGGTCCGTGGGTGAGCACCGACCGTACGCCTGGGTCGGCCATGAGGTAGGGCAGGGCCAGCAGGACGCCGCCCGGGTCCGTCATCCGGCCGGTCATTGCCAATCTCACGAGGTCGCCCAGGGCCACCTCGCTGACGGTGACGAACTCGGCTGGGTCGAGCTGCTGCTCCTGCCGCCGCTCGCAGCCGGTGGCGAGGAAGTAGTGCCGCGACCCGCCGAAGTACCCGTCATAACACATCTCGCCGAGGTAGATCAGCTCCTCCGGCACGTAGCCGGTCTCTTCGGCGAGCTCGCGGGCGGCGCCGTCCGCGAGTGATTCGCCGGGCTCAACGCCGCCGCCTGGCAACTCCGTCATCAGGCGCTCAGGCCCCGGCCGGTACTGCTCGGCTAGGACGGCAGTCTGCCGGGGAGTCACCGCGACGCACGCCACCGCGCGGCTGCTCGCGTCTCCCGTCACAGTGAACACGGTCTGAGATCCGTCAGGCATCCGGAAGGTCTTCGCGACGATGGCGCGCCGTCCCGCCTGGCCCTGACGCTCGGTGCTGATCAGTTCCCACGCACTGGTCACCGGGAGATGGCCTCCATCTGATCCGTGTATGACGGACCCTACCGGCAGGCGCAAGCCAGGCGACACTAAGGTGGCGGTGCCCTGCAAGCCCGTACTTTCGAAATCATTGACGCAATCAGATACCCAAGAAGGCCGTCTGGCGACGGAGGCGCCGGTAATCCGCTCGCTCCAAGGCCGCCATCTTGCGTATCGTCTTGGCGGTAACCGAAGCGGCCCGCCATACGACCACGGCACCCGCAGTCTGGTCCCGCGTCTCGACCGACCGCGGGGAGGGCAGAACATGGAAGCGTGGCCGGTTACCCAGATCGCTTGCTCTCCCCTTTCACCCAGGTCGAGATGCGCGAGATGTGGACGTACAGTGATGGCGCCCTCACGGTCAAGGGGTACTGGCGGCCGGGTAGCACCGCCAGGGCCGGGAGCTGGGTACTGGTCGACCAGGCGACCGGGAACGTCCAGGGCGTGGTCCCGGCGGGAGAATTCTCCCGCCGGTTCCGGCCGGTGGACGTGTTCGCCGACGTACCCGGGCTTCCCGCCTATCTGGGGACGGTTACCGCGCCTGACGGTACCGCGCTTGTGGATCTGGTCCTGGATCGCAACCCCTTCATGCTGGCTAACGGGCCCCGGCGGGCGGCACGGCCCCACGTGCTCATGGTGCCCCGCAGCCATCGCGATGGATGGTCGTCGGCCACGGCTTCCGAACTGGCGGCTCGTCACACGGCGATGATCCTGGTCGCCGCGTGGTACCGCAGCCTGGACAGCGGACACGTGGTGTTCTGCGCCAATGACAGCGCACCGAACCTGGACTACCTGCGTGACGTGGAAGCCGCGACCGGGACCCTAGCCGGCGGCGGCCCCGAGGCGGCGATCACCAGGAATCCCCGGCAGGACGTGCAGCACGCCCACTTGCACGCCTTCTACGCCGAACACGGCAGGACCGAGAACCACGAGTCGTCGGCGCTTGAGGGGCGTCCCGTTGTCGCGGCGGGCCACCGGGCGTTCAGTGCCGCCCTCGGCAGCGACGCCGTGCAGGTGGACCCGGATAGCACGAGCCTGGCGGCCGGCATGCGCGTCGCGGCGCAGCCCTGGGGTGGTAATTACTGCTCCTACCAGCTGGGCGTGGACAGCCCCTTGTGGGTTATGCCTGCACTGGGGCCGTCCCAGGACGAGGTCAACCGACGCCTGGCCCGGGCCGATGGCCTCGATGCGGCGCCCGACCCAAGGCTCGGCGGGGCCATCAACCTGGTGCGTCCCAGCCTGGCCGATGCGGGGCGGATCCATGCGGCGCAACGGGCCACGGCTGACCAGCGGGCCAGCTTCGAGACCTTCGTGGCCCAGCGCGCACTGAACGCACGATCCCTGAGGTCAGGGTTTATCTGGTCGAAGGTGGCCGCCCGGAAGTCATAGTGAGTACCTGAACGGCCAGCCGCCAGAAGCACCGCCTCCGGCGTTGCCGACCACCTCGCCCCGCCAGGCAGCCGGAAGATCGTCCAGGGACTCACGTTCCTGGACGTCCGCCAGCGCCGTGGCCACCTACGAACTGACCTGTCGCTTGCCGCTGGCAGCGCGCTTGATCTTCTCCGGGTTTCCATCAGGTACCGTTTGCATTCCGGCATCCGGAATAGATCGGTATATATCTCCAATATATGACTATTGTGCAAATAGCGGAGATTGCGGCCCTGATATGTGCCATCCTAATTCTGCCAATCCGGCATTTCTTCCAGCCGTCTTGCGGTTAGACTCAGCTCGTCGAGGTCAAGACCCCGCCTCGCCCGGACCGGCATGAAATGTCGGTAGGCCCTGGGCGAAAGCGAAGGAAAATGTCAGGTACCGATCCTGAATCGTGTCAAGACTTCGGCCGTGCGGAAGCCTTGCCAGACCCCGCGCCGATAGCCCTGGACCGACGGGCCGGGCTGGCTTCGAATGGAGATGCTGACCTGCTGGCTGTCGGCCTGGAGGAGTCGCTGGGTCGTGTTGCGGCGCTGGCGGCAGCTGCCCTGAATACGCCGAGAGCGTCCATTACGTTCGCTGGTACGCGCTCACTCTCCGGAATGATCGGCGCCCCAGGTGCTGGTGGTCAGCAGAGCCCGTATGAACAATTGTTGTGCGCGGATGTCCTCTGCTCCGAGGACAATCTGATCATCGGTGACACCCGGGCCCGCCGACACGTGCGGACTAAGGGTAACCTGCCTGGTCCGGTAAGCATGATTGCCTGGGCCGGGGTTCCCATACATGACCAGGACGGTCATGTCGCGGGGGTGCTCTGGGTGGCTGACCAGGTACCGCGCCAGTGGAGTGTCAGCGACGTCGCGATCCTGGAGATCCTGGCCCAGGTCACCTCGAGCGACGTTACCTTGCGAGCCGCGTTGGCCCATAGCGCTGGACGAGCCGTCCTGGCGCAGACGCTAGAAGAGAGCCTGCTGCCGCCGCGGGTACCGAATATCCCAGGCCTGCAAGTGGCGGCACAATACGCGGCAGGGGGGACAGGGGCGGAGGTCCTCGGGGATTTCTGCGATGTGTTCCCATCGACCAGGGGGACCTGGGGAATGGTGGTCGGCGATGTATGCGGCAAGGGCATCGCGGCCGCCAAAGTCACCGCGCTGGCCCGCTACGCTCTCCGGGCCGTGGCCCGCAGGCAGACCCGGCCGAGCCTTATCCTGGCTGACCTGAATCAGGTGCTGCTGGACTGGCCCACCGATGACCGGCGTTTCCTGACGGCGATCTACGCCACGGTGCGGCCGGTCCGCGGTGGGGCCATGGTACGGATCAGCTCCGCCGGTCACCCCCTGGCGCTGGTACGCGCCGCGAACGGCGAGGTGCATGAGTTCGGACGGCCGGGAACCCTGCTCGGGGTGCTGACCGATCCAGAGCTGCATGACTCGCAGCGGCTACTGCGGCCAGGCGACAGCGTGATCATGTTTTCCGATGGTGTCACGGAGGCCCGCGGCGGTCTTTACCGCCACCTGTACGGCGATGAGCGACTCCGCAGCTTGGTCGCCCGGCTGGGGGGCCTGACCGCGATGGCCATGGCAGAGGCCGTCCAGTTGGCCATCCTGAAGTTCAGCGGCGGGCGCCTCAGCGATGACGCTGTCGCGCTGGTGATGAAAGTTCCCGCCGTGAGAAGTTCGGCCGACTGATCTGCCACCGGGATAGGCTCGAGGAAGGGTGGCGTGGTTGCGCGGGTGGCAGGCCCTGGGCCGTCGCGGGCGTTCGTTGTACCGACGAGGCACGGGCTTGGATGATGAGCGTGGCGACGTCTTCGGCGGCCTCCAGCGCGGCCCCGTACAGTACCGAGGTGTAGGTGTCAGAGGCCTCGATATCGGCGCGAGGGCTAGTCTGCTGTACATCGACCGGTGTCCACGTATGCAGTGAGGAGTAGGCGCTCCGCGCCGCGATCATGTATCAGACGCCGCACGGGACGAAGGCAGTCGTCTTTGATCTTGATGACACGCTAGCGCCCTCCAAGTCACCGCTGGACCTCTTGATGGCGGCGGCGCTGGTGTCCCTGCTCCAGCGCCTCCCCGTCTGCATCATCTCGGGCGGCCGATTCGAGCAATTCCAAGCCCAGGTCCTCGATCAGCTAACCGCTCCGGAACAAGTCCTCAGTCGGCTTCATCTGATGCCGACATCTGGCACGCGTTACTACACTCGACAGCATGGCGCATGGTCACTGGTGTATTCCGAAGACTTGTCCGCACAGGAGAAGGCTCGGATCATGCAGGTCCTCGAAGATACGTCAAGGACTCTCGGGTACTGGGAAGAGCATCCGTGGGGCGAACTCATTGAAGACCGCGGCAGCCAGGTCACCTACTCCGCCCTCGGACAAGCCGCCCCGCTCGACGCTAAAGCCGCGTGGGACCCCGATGGAACGAAGAAGCGCCTGTTCGTGGCTCATGCCACGCCACTGCTGCCTGACTTCGAGGTGAGGGGAGGTGGCTCCACGTCGATTGACGTCACGCGCAAGGGGATCGACAAGGCCTACGCAGTTCGCAAGCTCATGACCCAGATTCACGCGACTCCACAGGAACTGCTGTTCGTCGGTGATCGGCTTGATGAGGGGGGGAATGATTATCCGGTATTGGCGGCGGGCGTGCCGTGCGTCCCTGTCACGGGGTGGCAGGACACGCTTGCTGTGATAGCACAGTTCATCGAGTGGTGGGACGGAGCTACCGGTTCGCCGCAATTTCGAATCATTTCAAAGTACCCCGACTCGGCAAGGCGCGGACAGGCGGGCGCATGACCTTTCCGGTCCCCGCAGTCGCGTTCCGCTCAGATATCGCGGTTCGACCCTGCTGCTTGCTTGTCTTGCTTGTCTTGCTTGTCGCCGATCGCAAGGCCGCTATTTCGTTCCTCTGACCGCGAGGCCGCTGTCGGGGTCGAAGAAGTGCAGGTTGCGGGTATCCACTCCGAGCTCGATCCGGTCGCCAACGCTGACCGGACCGAGCGCGTTAACCCGCGCCGTCCGCAGCGACTCGCCGCAGGTTCGCCGCGCCCCCACTCCCGGCCGGCCATCCGCCCGATCATGAACCGGCCGAACGGCGAGACCAGGCACATCAGAACCGTCGCGGGAAGTCGCCCACGCCATCGTCCTTCGATACCTGCGTAAAGGCCTATCACGATTAGCCAGTCCGCTATAGGTTCGGGTTGGCCAGCATCAAGGTCATCTGTTCCAGCGCCAGGAGGTCGGTATGCCCCGGACCGGCATGCGCCGCGTCTCACTCGCCGTCGCCACAGCCGCGCTCGTTACCATGGGCGGGCTCTGGGGCGTTAGCACTGCACACGCCGCCAGCGACTTCTCCCTGCTCATACTCCCGGACCAGGGCGAAAACGCGATCTACAACTTCGTCAACTCGGCGACCAGCTCGATCGACATGACTATTTATGAGCTGAACGACGTCACTTTGGAGAACGACCTAGTCGGCCGGGAGAAGGCGGGTGCCGATGTCCGCGTGATCCTCGACCAGGCGCAGAAGTCGTACAACACCGCGGCCTACAACCTCCTGACGGCCGGCGGGGTCGGCGTGGTCTGGTCGTCCACGGCCTTCACCTACACCCATCAGAAGACCATCACCGTCAACAACGACGAGTCCTACATCAGCACAGGCAATTTCGACAACACCTACTACGCTACGTCCCGCGACTACGGCGTATTCGACACCGACGCCAAGGATGTAGCCGCGATAGTGGCGGTCTTCAACGCTGACTACACGCATACCTCGATTACCCCGTCGGACGGCGACGAGCTGGTGTGGTCGCCCACCGACTCGCAGACCCACCTGCTGGCCTTGATCGACGGAGCACAACACAGCCTCGACATCGAGCAGGAGGAGTTCAGCGACACCACGCTGGTCAATGCGATCGTCGCCGACGAGAACCGCGGCGTGACCGTGCGCGTCGTCATCGAGGACCCGTCGGAGTACAGCTCGGAGCTAAACGAGATCACCGCCGCCGGCGGCAAGGTGACCGGGTACTCGTCCTCGACCGGGTTCTACATCCACGCCAAGACAGTCATCGCTGACTACGGCTACTCGACTGCCAAGGCGTTCGTCGGCTCGGAGAACTTCTCGAGCAACTCGCTGAACGACAACCGGGAGCTCGGGCTGATCACAACCGACTCCGGCGTGCTGACCGGCCTCGAGACCGCGTTCAACGCGGACTTCACCGGG
>Ga0181525_10000352_pt1 | contig 40765 bp, 31 predicted proteins | sample PEATcosm2014_Bin_48_FD_121100 | JGI IMG/M metagenome (GOLD analysis project Ga0181525, IMG submission 121100) | Peatland microbial communities from MTU Mesocosm Facility, Houghton, MI, USA - PEATcosm2014_Bin06_10_metaG | ecosystem: Environmental > Terrestrial > Soil > Wetlands > Peat | place... | reverse complement strand
GTGGCCGTCGTGCCCGTGGCGCTGGCCGTGGCCCCGCCCGGACTGGCCGTCACCGTGTAGCCCGTGATGGCGCTGCCGCCGTTGCTCGCCGGCGCCGTCCAGCTCACCGCCGCGCTGGCATTGCCCGCAACCGCGCCAACGCCCGTGGGCGCTCCCGGCACCGTGACCACCGCCGTCGGCGTCACCGCCGCCGAGGCCGCCGAGAACGCACCGGTGCCCAGCGCATTGGTTGCCCGCACCGTGAAGGTGTATGCGATGCCGTTGATGAGGCCCGAGAACGCGGCGCTGCTTGCCGTGGCGCCCGCATTGACCACGATGCCGCCCGGGGTCGAGGCCACGATGTAGCCCGTGATCGCGCTGCCGCCGTTGCTCGCCGGTGCCGTCCAGCTCACCGTCGCGCTGGCATTGCCCGCAACCGCGCTAACGCCCGTGGGCGCTCCCGGCGTCGACAGCGGTATCACCGCCGCCGAGGGCGCCGAGGCCGGGCCCGTGCCCACCACATTGGTCGCCGTCACCGTGAACGTGTAGCTCGTGCCGTCGGTGAGCCCGAAGACCGTGCCGCTGGTGCTCGTGCCGCCCACGTGCATCAGCGCACCGCCCGGGCTGGCCGTGATCGTGTAACCGGTGATCGCGCTGCCGCCATTGCTCGCCGGCGCCGTCCAGCTCACCGTCACGATCGTGTTGGCCCCGACCGCGCTGACGATCGTCGGCGCCCCGGGAACGCCGGCCGGCGTAACGGCCGCAGACGCCGCCGAGGCTGCGCCCGATCCGACGCCATTGGTGGCGTAAACCGTAAACGTGTAACTGATGCCGTTGGTCAGGCCGGTGACGACAGTCGAGGTGCTGCTGGCGCTGAGAGGGCTGCCCACCACCGCCACGCCGGCTGCAGTTGCAGTGACCGTGTAGGACGTGATGGCGCTGCCATTGCTGGCCGGCGCAGTCCAGGAAACGGTGGCAGAGCCATCGCCGCGCGTGGCCTGGACGTTGGTCGGCGCACCGGGCACCGTGGCTGCCGCCGCGCCAACCGACGCAAGGGCAAGCAACAGTGCCAGCAGCAGCGCGCCTGGGCGCCGCGGTGATGGCGAGCGCGCAAGAGGCGAACGCGTCAAAGAGGCGAAGATCGACCGGAGCATGACCATCGAAGTACCCAATTCAGTAATGGAGGAAAGACGGTGGACTTACGTGAGCAAGACCCATTCCGCCTTCATGCGGATCCTGAGCTTACGGATCCCCAATATATGTTATACGAACGGCCGCGAGACGGCCACAAGCTTATCGGCGGCCCTGTCGCGCCAAGGACCCATCCCGCCAATATGGTATTAGCGCAACTGAAAAGGCTGCGGTAGCGACAACGGTTCCACCCTGGGCGGCCAAAACGGCGTTAACCGGGTGCAGGGTGCCCCGGCCCGGTGCGCACCGCGCCGCTCGCTCGGGATTCGCAAGGGGCGCCGCTTGCCGCCTCCCTGGCGCTGGGGGCGCCGGTCGCGCGTCCGGCGCCAGCGATCAGGGCCCGGACGCTTCGAGGAAGCTGCGCGTCAAGCGGTTGAAGTCATCCGGCCGGTCGATCATGGTTTCATGGCCGCTGGCCGGCAAAATGCACAGTTCGCCCAGCGGCAGGCCGCGAAAGATCTCGATCGTGGCCTCCAGCGAAATGTCGTCGTGGTCGCCCGCCATCACCAGCACCGGCTTGCGTATCGCGCGCAGGTCCGCGGGCGCCAGCACGGTGCGCGTCGACCACAGCGCCTCGGACTTGGCGAGCAGCACCGGCCAGTGGCGCCCCCCGTCGGGCGAGACACCCGCGTATTCGTCCCGCAGCGGCGAAGGCGCATCGGCAGCGCTGCCCGGATCGGCGGGCCGCAGCAATGACCAGAAGAAATCGACGATGGCCGGATGGCCACCGTGCAGATTGGCGCCGGAGACGACCAGGCGCCGCACCAGTTCCGGATGGCGCCGCGCCAGTATCAGGCCCACGTTGCCGCCATCGCTGTGGCCGACGACATCGACGGGTCCGACGCCGAGCTTCTGCAGCAGCGCCGCGGTGTCCTCGGCCATCTCCTCGTAAGAGAACGGCCGGTCGTTGTCGGGGCTGTGGCCGTGGCCGCGCTGGTCGACGCCGATCACGGTACGGAAGGCCGAGAAATAGGCCTTCTGCCGCGCAAACGTGGTGTCGAAAAAGCGCAAGCCGCCGTGCAGGAACAGCACCGGCGGCCCGCTGCCGCCGACCTCGGTGTAGAGGCGCAGCCCGCGCACCTCGGTAAATCCGGCGGTCATGATCGGCTGGCCCCCCGCCGCGGTTCCCGCCGACAGGCCCATTGCAAACAGGAATACGACCCACGACCGGCAAGAAAATGCGCGCGACACGATAGCCTTCGACCCGAGCGGCAGGATCCCCTTTCTACCACCGCCGCCGGCCGGCACCGCTGCGGCGTTCATCGTCGCGTCGGCGTGGTCTGGCAGAATCGGCCACCGCGCAAGCGCTCGGGTCGGCCGCTCGGGCCCGCCGGCAACTGCGGCCCACGGCACCCAAACTGGCGATCCCCGAACCCCATGACCCTCCTCCAAGTCCTGATCCTGGCCCTCGTACAGGGATTCTGCGAACTGCTGCCCGTCTCGAGTTCGGCGCACGTGATCATGGCCGAGAAGCTGATGGGCCTGGATCCGACCGCACCGAGCATGACGCTGCTGCTGGTCGCGCTGCATACGGGCACGATGTTCGCGGTCATCGTCTATTTCTGGCGCGAGTGGCAGACCACCTATTTCTCGTCGACCGGCGCCTTTGTCCGCAATGCCGCCTGGATCGCCCTGGCTACGGTGGCGACCGGTGCGGTCGGATTCGGCCTGCTCAAGCTGCTGCCCCACCTGCTCGGTGTCCCGGCCGAAGGCTTCGAGGTCGAACAGCTGTTCGGCAACCCGCGACTGATCGCCGGCGCGCTGGCGGCGGCCGGCGTGCTCATCACCATCGCCGGGCTGCGGTCCCGCGGACCGGTGACGGACGCGCCTATCGGCACCACGGTGGCCCTGGGCATCGGCGTCGTGCAGGGGCTGTGCCTGCCGTTCCGCGGCTTCTCGCGCTCCGGCGCGACGATCTCGACCGGACTGCTGATGGGCGTGGCGCGACAGAAGGCCGAGGAATTCAGCTTCGCGCTGGCCGTCGTGCTGACGCCCGCGATCATCGTCAAGGAGCTGCTGCGCTTTCTCAAGGCGCATGCTGCCGCCGGCGCCAATCCGACCGGCCTGGTCCAGCTGGCCTGGCCCAGCGTGGTCGGCATGGGACTGAGCTTCCTGGCCGGCCTGCTCGCGCTGCGCTGGCTGTCGCGCTGGCTCGAGCACGGCCGCTGGCACTATTTCGGCATCTACTGCCTGGCCGCGGCCGCGGCCGTCCAGGTCGTGCTGGGGTGACCGTGCCGGACCCGGCGGACGCGGGCAGCGACGGCATTGGCACGGACGGGCCACCGCCCGCCGCCTCGCTGGCGACCCGCCATATCCGTTCGTTCGCGATGCGCCGCGGGCACGTCACCGCCGCGCAGCGGCGCGCCTATGCCGAGCTCGTGCCGGCGCTGTGCATCCCCTACCGCGCGGCATTGCTGGATCCGGCGGCCGTCTTCGGGCGCACCGCGCCGCTGGTGCTGGAGATCGGCTTCGGCATGGGCGAGACGACGGCCCGCATCGCGGCCCAGCGCCCGGATATCGATTTTCTCGGCGTCGAGGTCTTCGTCGCCGGCATAGGCGCACTGGCGCGGCGCATCGACGAGGCGGGCCTGGCCAACGTGCGCATCATCGAGCACGATGCCGTCGAGGTGGTGCGCGACATGATCGCACCCGCGAGCCTGCACGGCGTGCACATCTACTTCCCCGACCCCTGGCCCAAGGCGCGCCACCACAAGCGCCGCCTGGTCGCGCAACCGTTCATCGGCGCGCTGGCCCAACGACTGCGGCCCGGCGGTGTCCTGCATTGCGCCACCGATTGGGAAAACTACGCCGAGCAGATGCTGGCGGTACTGTCGGCCGAGTCCGCACTGCACAACCTGCATGCGGGCTATGCGCCGGACGCGCGCAACCCCTGGTGCGAGCGGCCGCAGACCAAGTTCCACGCCCGCGGCGAGCGCCTGGGACACGGCGTGTGGGACCTGGTGTTCGAGAGGCGCTAGCGGACCCTCACCCCGGTTGACCTGCGGCAAGCCCCGCGCGCCACCCCACCTAGTATCCTTGGCGCCCGATGCAGCCGTTCCCATGCTGAGCGCCCCGACCTGTCCCCGGCGAGACCCATGATCCACATCGACTGGATACTGGCGATCGCCGGCGGCTGGCTGCTGCTGGGCGCCGCATCGCTGCTGGTGCTGCGCGCCACCGCCATCGTCGCGCGCTGGATCTTCCCGCTCGGGGCGCTGCTGGGCGGCGCGCTGATGGTGGTCGCACTCGACGCCGTCTTCTGCGGACCGGAAGTGGCGCAGCTCGTCATCGGTCTGCCGGGCCTGCCGATGCACCTGCGCGTCGATGCGCTGGGCGCCTTCTTCCTCGTGGTGATCGGCGCGGGCGTGTGCGGCACTTCGCTGTTCTCGGCCGGCTATTTCCGCACCGAGGAGGGCACGCCGCCCGGTCTGCTCAGCCTGGAGTACCACGCCTTTGCCGCGGCCATGACCCTCGTGGTGCTGGCCGACGACGCCTACACGTTCATGGTGATGTGGGAGTCGATGGCGGTGTCCTCGTACCTGCTGGTGACGGCGAACCACCGGGTCGCGGCGGTGCGGCGTGCGGGCTACCTCTACCTGCTGATCGCGCATATCGGCGCGATCGCGCTGCTGCTGTGCTTCGGCATCCTGCAGGCCAACACCGGCGACTACAGCTTCGCCAACCTGCGTGCCCAGCATCTCGACCCGGCCTGGTCCTCGGCGGCCTTCGGCCTGGCGGTGTTCGGCTTCGGCGCCAAGGCCGGCCTGGTGCCGCTGCACGTGTGGCTGCCGGAAGCCCACCCGGCCGCCCCCTCGCCCGTGTCGGCGCTGCTCAGCGCAGTGATGCTCAAGACGGCCATCTACGGGATGCTGCGCGTATGCCTGGACCTGCTGCACGGCGGCCCGTGGTGGTGGGGCATGGTGCTGCTGGGCCTGGGCCTGGCCAGCGCGCTGCTGGGCGTGGTCTTCAGCACGGTGCAGACGGAAATGAAGCGGCTGCTGGCGTATTCCTCGATCGAGAACATCGGCCTGATCGTCACCGGCATCGGCCTGGCCCTGACCTTCCATGCCTACGGCATGACGGCCCTGGCGGCGCTGGCGCTGAGCGCGGCGCTGGTGCACGTGGTGGCGCACAGCTACTTCAAGAACCTGCTGTTCCTGGGCACCGGGGCCGTGCTGCACGCCACCGGCGAGCGCAACCTGGGCCGACTGGGCGGACTGATACGCACGATGCCGTGGGTGGCCTGGCTGGTGCTGGCCGGCGTGCTGGCCGGCGCCGGCCTGCCGCCCTTCGTCGGGTTCATCTCCGAGTGGCTGCTGCTGCAGAGCTTCCTGCTCACCACGATACTGCCCAATTCCTTCCTCAACATGCTGATCCCCCTCGTGGCAGCGGCGATCGCGCTGGTCGTGGCGCTGGCCGGATACGCGATGGTGAAGTTCTTCGGCGTGGTGTTCCTGGGGCGGCCGCGCGAGGAGAAACTGCTGCAGGCGCGCGATGCCGGCGGCTGGGAGCGCCTCGGGCTGCTGTGGTTCGCCGGCGGCGTCATTGCCATGGGGTTGTTCCCGGTGCTGCTGATCGATCTCGTCGATCCGGTGACGCGCATGCTCGTCGGCGGCGGGCTGGCGCCGGCGGTACACGCCAACGGCTGGCTGCTGCTGGCGCCCAGCGGCATCGAGCGCGCCAGCTACGGTCCGCTGGTATTCCTCGGCGGCGTCGGCGCCGCGACGCTGCTGGGCCTGGTGATCGCCCGCTGGCTGTTCCGCGGCAGGCTGCGGCGCGCACCGGCCTGGGCCTGCGGCCAGGGGCCGCTGCCGGTGCGCGACCAGGCGCGCCTGCAGGACAGCGCCGAAGGATTCGGCCAGCCGATACGGCAGATCTTCGAGCCGTTCTTCCATGTCGATCGCGAACTGCCGGCGCCCACGGACGCGCATCCGCGCTACCGGGTGGAGATCGAGGACCGCATCTGGCTGGGCGCCTACCTGCCGGTGGCGCGCCTGGTCGACGCGCTGGCGCGGCTGGTCGGGCGCCTGCAGCAGGGGCGCATATCGATCTACCTGCTGTACAGCTTCCTCACGCTGCTGGTCATGCTGCTGGTGGTGCGCCTATGAACACCAGCGGCGTGATCGCCCAGTTGCTGGAAGTCGCGCTGGCGCTGGCCGGCGCGCCGCTGCTGCTCGGCTGGGTCGACCAGTGGCGCGCGCGGCTGCAGAACCGCAAGGCGCCGCCCGTGATCCAGCCCTACCACGTGCTGCGCAAGCTGTTCCACAAGGAGTCGGTGGTGGCCGATTCGGCCTCGCCGCTGTTTCGCATCGCACCCTACGTCAAGTTCGGCTGCATGACGCTGGCCTGCGCGATCGTGCCCACGCTGTCGAGCGACCTGCCGCTGGCCACCGCCGCCGACGGCATCGCGCTGGTGGGACTGTTCGCGCTGGCGCGCACCTTCCTGGCGCTGGCGGCGATGGACATCGGCACGGCCTTCGGCGGGATGGGCGCACGCCGCGACATGCTGATCGGATTTCTCGCCGAACCGGCGCTGCTGATGACGCTCTTCTGCGTGTCGCTGCTCACCCAATCGACCTCGCTGGCCAACATGGTGGAGACGATCAACCACCGGCCGTTCGCGCTCGAACCCAGCCTGGCGTTCGCCGGCATCGCGTTCACCATCGTATCGCTGGCCGAGAACACGCGCATCCCGGTGGACAATCCGGCGACGCACCTCGAACTGACGATGATCCACGAGGCGATGGTGCTCGAGTACTCCGGCCGGCACCTGGCGATGCTCGAATGGGCCGCAGCGCTCAAGCTGTTCGCCTATTCGTGCATCGGGCTGGCGCTGTTCTTCCCCTGGGGCATCGCCGAGATCGACACGCCGCTGGCCATGGTGACCGCCGTGCCGGTGCTGGTGCTCAAGCTGGCCGTCGGCGGCGTCTGCCTGGCGCTGATAGAGACGATCAGCGCCAAGATGCGCATCTTCCGCGTGCCCGAATTCCTGGCCACCGCCTTCCTGCTCGCGGTCATCGGACTGCTGGTGCACCAGCTGCTGGGCGCCTGACGATGCACGCGCTGCTCGAGCAGAGCATCAACCTGTACGCCGCGATCCTGCTGATCGTGTCGTTCGGCATGATCTCGCAGCGGCGCATCCTCAGCCTGGTGCACCTGTACACCGCGCAGGGCATCACGCTGGTGCTGGCGACGCTCACGGTCGGCGGCCTCACCCACCAGCCGGAGCTCTTCGTGTCGGCCGGCCTCACGCTGGCGCTCAAGGTGGTCGTGATCCCGGTGGGACTGCACCGGATCATCGACCGGATGAACGTGCGCTGGGACGTCGAGCCGCTGCTCAACATCCCGATGACGATGCTGATCGGCATCGTGCTGGTGGTGTTCTCCTTCAACCTGGCGATGCCGATCGCCAGGCTCTCGACCTCGATCGCGCGCGCCACCCTGGGCATCGCGCTGGCCTGCGTGCTGCTGTCGTTCATGATGATGATCGTGCGCGCCAAGGCGATCCCGCAGGTCATCGGCTTCCTGGCGATGGAGAACGGCCTGTTCTTCGCGGCCACCGCGGCGACCAACGGCATGCCGATGATCGTCGAGCTCGGCATCGCGCTCGACGTCCTGGTGGGGGTGCTGATCCTGAGCGTGTTCATGTTCCAGATCCGCGAGCAGTTCGACAGTCTCGACATCCGGCACCTGGAGCAGTTGCGCGATGACGGGAGGGATGCGGGGTGATGCGCGCTATTGCGGGGATTGCCCTCACCCCTGCCCTCTCCCGCGCGCGGGAGAGGGAGTCGGTCGTGCCGGGGTTGCGGGAGCGGCTGCGATGATTGCCGATCCCGTCGCGTTGCTCGCGCTGCTGGTCCTGGTGCCGATCGCCGGCGGGCTGGTGCTGGCCTTCCTGGGCCACAGCCGGCATGGACCGGAGATCAATGTCGCGTTCAGCGCCCTGACGCTGGCGGCGGCCGCGGCCCTGGCGGCAGCGGTGGTGCGGGGCGGACCGGTACTGGGACTGGGCGAGCGCTTCTTCATCGATCCGCTCAACGCCTTCCTCGTGGCGCTGACCGCGCTGGTGGGCTTCACCACCGCACTGTTCTCGCGCCCGTACATGCGCATCGAGCGCGAGCACGGCCGGATGACGGGACCGCGGATGCGGCTGTTCCACAGCATGTACCAGCTGTTCATCGCCATGATGCTGGTGGCGCTGACGACCAACAACCTGGGCGTGCTGTGGGTCGCGATGGAGGCGGCGACCCTGACGACCGTCCTGCTGGTATCGGTCTACCGTACCCCGGCCAGCCTGGAAGCGGCCTGGAAATACTTCATCCTGTGCGGCGTCGGCATCGCGCAGGCGCTGTTCGGCACGCTGCTGCTCTACCTGGCGGCCGACCGGGTCATCGGCGGCGGCGAAGGTGCGTTGCTCTGGACGCACCTGGACGCGGTCAAGAGCCAGCTCGAACCCAACATCCTGTCGCTGGCCTTCGTGTTCCTGCTGCTGGGCTATGGCACGAAGGTGGGCCTGGTGCCGGTGCACAACTGGCTGCCCGATGCCCACGCCGAAGGCCCGACGCCGATCTCGGCGGTGTTGTCGGGACTGCTGCTCAACGTCGCGCTCTACGCCATCCTGCGCTGCAAGGTGCTGGCCGACGGGGCGATGGCCAGCGGCCTGCCCGGCCGCGCGATGATCGGCTTCGGCATCCTGTCGGTGGTGGTGGCGGCGCTCTTCCTGCGGCGCCAGCGCGACGTCAAGCGGATGTTCGCCTACTCGTCGATCGAGCACATGGGACTGATGACGTTCGCCTTCGGGATGGGCGGGCCGATAGCCAATTTCGCCGGCCTGCTGCACATGACCGTCCACTCGCTGACGAAATCGGCGATCTTCTTCGCGGTCGGCCACGCGACGCAGCGCGCCGGCTCGCAGCTGATGGACGACATACGCGGCTTGCTGCAGGGGGCGCCGACGCTGGGCTGGGGCCTGCTGCTCGGATCGCTGGCCATACTCGGCGTGCCGCCGTTCGGCGTCTTCACCAGCGAATTCCTGATACTCACCAGCGCCATGCGCCAGCTCCCCTGGGCCACGCCCGTGCTGCTGCTCGCGCTGGCGGTGGCCTTCGCCGCCGTATTCGCCCGCACCCAGGCGATGGTGCTGGGCACGCCGAACCTGCCGCCGCAGCGCCACGCGCCGGCGCTGCTGCCGGTGTTCGTGCACCTGGCCCTGGCATTCATGCTGGGACTCTACATACCGCCGTTCCTGGCCGACTGGTACCGCCAGGCGGCCGTGCTCATCGGCGGATAGGGACCGGGCGGGGATCCGATGGAAGACGACGACAAGGCAAAGGCGGCAATGACGGCGGGCGCATTCACAGCCACCGCCGGCGCACCGCTGGCGGCAGCCTTCGTGCGGCAGTTCGGGCCGCAGGCGATCTTTCGTGCGCCGGTCGATGCGCGGCAATGGCAGGCGGCGCCGGCCGCGGTGCTGGCGCAGGGCGGGCGGCTGGTCGCGCTCTGGGGCAGCGACCGGCGCACCCTCGATGGCCACCACGCGGTGGCGGCGGCCTACGCGCTGGGCACGGACCTGTACTGGCTGGACCTGCCGCTCCCGGCCGGCGGCGCCGCGGGCGGGGCGCACGACGAGCGCCCGCGGTATCCGGACCTGAGCGCGCATTTCCCCTGCGCGATCCGGATGCAACGTGCGGTCGCCGACCTGAACGGCCTGTGCGCGGCCGGGGCGGGCGCGCTCGACGAACGCCCGTGGCTGCGCCATGCCGCCTGGGCTCCCGATTATTTTCCGCTGCGGCACGACGCCAGCCGCGCCACGCGCCCGGCCCCGCACGACGAGCACTATCGCTACGTGGCCGTCGAGGGCGACGGCGTGCACGAGATCGCCGTCGGGCCGGTGCACGCGGGCATCATCGAACCGGGTCACTTCCGCTTCTCCGTGGTCGGCGAGAAGGTGCTGCGCCTCGAGGAACGGCTGGGCTACACCCACAAGGGCATCGAACAGCGGCTGGCCGGCATGGGCGTCGGCGAGGCGGCGCTGCTGGCCGCGCGCGTCAGCGGCGACAGCACCGTGGGCTACGGCTGGGCCTACTGTGCCGCCGTCGAAGCGGTGTGCCGCAGCGAGGTGCCGCAGCGCGCGCAGTGGCTGCGGGCGCTCGCGCTGGAGCGCGAGCGCGTCGCCAATCACCTGGGCGACATCGGCGCGCTGGGCAACGACGCGGGGTTTGCCTTCGGCCTGGCGCAGTTCTCGCGGCTGCGCGAGGACGTGCTGCGGCGCAATCAGGCCTGCTTCGGGCACCGCCTCATCATGGACTGGATCGTTCCCGGCGGTGTGCGCACCGACCTGGACGCCACTGCCCTGCGCGCGCTGGGCGACGACGCGCTGGCGCTCGAGACCGAGGTTCGGCGCCTGGCCGCCATCTACGATGGTCATGCCGGCCTGCAGGACCGGTTCGCCGGGACCGGCTGCGTTCCGTCCGCCGTGGCGCGGCAGTTGAACCTCACCGGACTGGCGGCGCGCGCCAGCGGCATCGGCACCGATCTGCGCGCGGCCGCGGACGCCCAGCCGTATGCGGCACTGCAATTCCAGGCGGCGCACGCGCCGGGGGGCGATGTGGCGGCGCGCGTTGCGGTGCGCTTTGCCGAGATCGGCGAATCGCTGCGGCTGATCCGCCGCATCGCCCTGGCGCTTCCGCCCGGTCCGCACGTCCAGGCGCCGCCTGCGCCGCCGCCCCGTGGCTGGGCGGCGGCGCGCATCGAAGCGTGGCGCGGCGAACTGCTGGTGGCGCTGGAACTCGACGGACAGGGCCGCATACTGCGTGCGCACTGCCATGATCCGTCGTGGCAGAACTGGCCGGCGCTGGAGACCGCAGTGATCGGCAATATCGTCCCGGACTTCCCGCTGATCAACAAGTCGTTCAACCTGAGCTATTCCGGACAGGACCTCTGATGACCTGGCGCATCCTGCGGCAGATTGCCCGTGTCGGCACGATCAGCGAAGCGCCGCCGCAACCGGCGCACGCCGACCCGCAGGCGCACGCGATACACCGCGACATCCTGGCGATACTGGGGCGGGCAGCCGCCATCCGCGCGGTGGACGCCGGATCCTGCAACGGCTGTGAACTGGAAATGCACGCGCTGTCCAATTCCTATTACAACGTCGAAGGCATCGGCATCCGTTTTGTTGCCAGCCCGCGCCATGCCGACCTGCTGCTGGTCACGGGGCCGGTTTCGGCACACATGGAGCAGGCCTTGCGCCGTACCTGGGATGCCGTGCCGGCGCCCAAGCGCCTGGTCGCCATCGGCCAGTGCGCCTGCGATGGCGGCGTGTTCGGGGAGAGCTACGCGAGCTGCGGCCGCGTCGCCAATATCCTTCCCGTCGACGTGGAGGTTGCCGGCTGCCCGCCGCCACCGCTGGAGATCCTGCGCGGCATCCTGGCTGCCCTGCAGCCAGCGAAAAGGTAATATGATTTCATGGTTGCATTCGCAACCAACTGCAGAACAACCGTGGACCAACAAATCACCATGCTGCCCAAGAGCCTCGCCCTGATCGATGACGACATCGAATACACCGAGTATCTGTCGCAGCACCTGACCGATCTCGGCATCCGCGTCGACGTATTCGCCGACAGCAACGACCTGCTCGCCAACAGCGAGGCGTATACGTACGACTTCTACGTGGTCGACCTGATGCTGCCCGGCATCGATGGGGTGGACCTCATCAAGGTCATACGGCGGCGCAGCGATTCGGGGCTGCTGGTGGCTTCCGGCCGCCTGGCGCCCGACGTCTTCGAGCAGGCGATCGGCGCCGGCGCCGACATGTACCTGGCCAAGCCGGTGCAGTTCGAGCAGGTGACGCTGGCGATCAAGGCGGTGCAGCGGCGCATTGCCACCACCAACCCGACCACGGTCGCCTGGAAGCTCGACCGGCGCGCTGCCCAGCTGGTCGCGCCCGATGGCGCGCGGGTCGACCTGAGCGATACCGACATGGTGCTGGTGGAGTGTTTCCTCGAGGCCAATGGCGAGGTCGTGAGCCGCGAATCGCTGCGCCAGCGCTTGGGCCGCAGCGTCGACGACGCCGCCACCGACGGCCTCAATGCCATGATCTACCGCCTGCGCCGGCGCATCGAGCGCACCACGCCCAGCATCGTGCCGCTGCAGTCGAAGTCGCGGGTCGGCTACGTGTTCCGGGCGGCGCTGAAGCTGGTCTGACCCTCACCCCTGGCCTCTCCCGCAGGGCGAGGGAGTCTTCAGGTGCCGGCGGTCTGTTCCACGACCAGCCGCATCGTCGTCCCGGCCGGCGTGTTGCTATGCAGCTGCACCATGCTGTCGTGCAGTTCCATGACCCGGCGAACGATATACAGCCCCAGCCCGTGGCTGCCCTCGCTGCGCACGTCGGTGCCGCGCGTGCCGCGTTCGAAGAGGCGCGGCAGCACCTGTGCCTCGACGCCCTTGCCATGGTCGGATACGTCGATGATCAGCGCGAGCGGCTCATCGGAATCGGTGACCCGGATCTCCACCGGCGAGCCCGGCGGACTGTATTTCAGCGCGTTGGAGAGCAGGTTGCGCAGCGCTAGGCGCATCAGGTTCATGTCCATGGAGGCCGTGCGCGTCGGCGTCGCCCGCTCGACGAGTATGCGCTCGCGCTCGGTCGCCGGCATGTCGCCGATCGCCACGGCGATCAGGGTGTCGACATCGCAATCGGTGCGGCCGATCGGATCGGGACGGGCCAGCAGCGAGGCAACCGCCAGCGTGTTGTCGACGCCGGCCATCACCTCGCCGATCACGGCCTGGGCACGGCTCATGCGCGCTGCGGCGGTCTTGTCGCCGACGTTGACCAGTATGGCCGTGGCGCTCTGCAGCGCCGCCGAGGCGTTGTTCAGCGGCTGGCGCACCTCGTGGGCGAGCACGTCGAGCATCTCGCTGCGCTCGCGCAGCAGCTCGCGCAGGTGCTCGGCCTGCTGCTCGAACTGCGTGCGCAGCGCGCGCTCGCTCTCCAGGGCCGCTTGCGCCTGCTTGAGCTCGGTGATCTCGGTGACATGCACGAGGATGCCCTTGACCACGCCATCGACGACGTCCGGGATGTAGCTCGCCAGCGAATTGCGCTGGATGCCGCCGGGCCCGGGCACGATCCGCTCGAAGGTCTGCTCGACGCCCTTGAACGCCTCGCGCAGGTACGGCTCGTTGAGCGCGAAGAGTTCCGGCCCCAGCAGCGCGTCCAGGCGGGTGCCGATGAGCTTTTTCGGGTCGACGCCGAACCACTTCTGGTAGGCGTTGTTGGCGAAGCGGCAGCGCAGGTCGGTGTCCCAGTAGGCCATCATCGACGGCATGCGCGAGACGACGGACAGGAGGTCGAGCGGCACCGTCAGTCCTCCGTCAGCACGATGCGCGGCAGCGGTTCGGGCAGTTCCGCGAGAAAGTAGGCCAGGACCGCCATCACCGCGACCTGCGCGCGCAGGCTCTGCGGATCGACCTTGTCGAGCGTGTCGGCCGCCGTGTGGTGGTAGTCGAAGTAGTGGCTGTGGTCGACCAGCGGACTGAAGCCGGGCACGCCGCCCTCCTGCAGCGGACCGATGTCGGCGCCGAGCTGGGCGGCCTCGCGATGCACCACGCCGGCGCCCAGCGGCTGCAGGGCGATGCCGACGGGCTTGAGCATGGCCAAGGTGCGTGCCGACACGGCCGCGTTGATGCCCATGGCATGACCGGCACCCGAATCGCTCTCGATGGCCGCGGTCTGCAGTGCCAGCGACTCGGCGACCGAGGCCGCGTAGGCCTTGCTGCCGCGGCTGCCGTTTTCCTCGTTGGCCCAAGCGATGAAGCGTATGGTGCGCCGCGGGTGCAGGTTCAGCTGGCGCAGCACGTCGATCACGGCCGCCGCGCCGATGACACCGGTGCCGTCGTCGCTGGCGCCGGTACCCAGGTCCCAGGAATCGAGGTGGCCGGAAACGATGACCACCTCGTCGGCCTTCTCCCGCCCGGGCCAGTCGGCGATGACATTGGCGCCATCGGCGTCGGGCAGGATTTGCGGTGTAAGCACCAGCTTCATATCCACCGGCCCCTGCGCGGCCAATCGAGCAATCAGGTCGCCGTCTTCCGCGGCCAGGGCTGCCGCCGGTATCCGCGCCTGGCCATCCTTCCAGATGGTGACGCCGGTGTGCGGGAGCCGGTAGTTGGCTCCGCCGATCGACCGCAGCAAAACGGCAGCGGCGCCGAGCTCGGCCGCCGCCGAGGGACCGGTGAAGCGATAGGCGCCGGCCTGCCCGTAGGCGGCCGAGGCCTGGCCGCCATCGGCGAGCGCCTGGTCGAATACCGAGGCGAAGTAGACGATGTTGCCGCGCACGTCGGCGGCACGCGCCTTGAGCTCGGCGAAATCGTGGATGACCAGCACGCGAGCGTTCAGGCCACCGGGCGGCGTCGCGCTCGTGTCGCCCAGCGCGGTCAGGTGCAGCGTCGGCCGGATGCCGGCCGGCTGGCCCGGATAGGTCAGCAATTCGGCCTGTTCGTTGCCACGCACCCAGTGCGGAACCTTGACCGGCTGCAGCCGCACGGCGGCGCCGGTAGCCCGCAGGGCCGCCGCGAGCTGGGCAACCGCGGCTGCGTCCTGCGGCGAACCCGAAAGACGCGGGCCGATCTTGTCGGTGAGGTCGGCCAGGTGCTGCCAGGCCCAGTTGCTGGCCATGGCCGCCTCGCGGATCCGATCGAGCACGGCCGGATCGACGACGGGAGCGGCCGGCACGACAGCAGCCGGCGCGGCGGCGGCCGGCACCGGCGGCGCCGCCACGGCGGTGCCAGCAGCAGCCGGCGACGACCCGGCCACCAGCAGCAACGCGCAGGCGACGATAGGCGGCAGGGCGCGCGAGATTTGCGGCCGGCGTGGGAGTGTGGAATCTGCGCGCTTGGGCATCGTGCCCGGATATTAGCGGGACGCAGCCGCCAGGTGCCGTGACAGGCCCCGGCAAGCGCTAGAAAAGTTCGAGTTCGGTCGAACCGGAGGACTTGGCGATGAGCCTGCCGTCCGTGATGAGCTGGTCGTAGCAGTGGCTGGCATTGCGCCCGTGTTCCTTGGCGTAATAGAGGGCGCTGTCGGCGCGCTCCACCGTGGAGGCGGGAATGTCCTCGGGCAGCACCCGCGTGTAGCCGATGCTGACCGTGACCTGGCCGATCTGGGGGAAGCGATGGGCGGCGACCGCCGCCCGGAACCGCTCGAAGGCGATGGCCGCGCCTTCCGCGTTGGTGCCGTCGACGATCACCACGAACTCCTCGCCGCCGAAACGGTAGATGAGCTCGGTGCTGCGGAAGGTCTCGAACATCAGGCGCGCGACCAGCAGCAGCACCTCGTCGCCGAACAGGTGGCCGAAGCTGTCGTTGATCGTCTTGAAGCGATCGATGTCGATCACGCCCAGCCAGCTCGACTTGGTGCTGCTGTCGGACGGCCGGGCGGCGGCGATCGCGTTGCGGCGCTTGGCAAAGGTGGTCTCGAAGGTGCGGCGATTGAGCAATCCGGTCAAGGTGTCGCGCTCGCCGTAGTCCAGGGCGCTCAGGTGGTTGCGCAGGATGCGCAGCACGCCGTGCACCAGGTTGGCGTCGTGGGGCCGTATCGCGGCCCGCTGCCCGGAGAATTCGACCTCGATCAGGCCGATCAGGCCGCGGTTGCCCAGCAGCGGGAAGACGCTGTCGAAGCGCTCGGTCGACTCGCCCTCGGGAAGATAGTGGACGGCATCGGCCATCAGCGCGCACTCGTGCCAGTGCGGCCGCTCGGTCACCAGCGGCAGCAGTGCCGGATCGCTGGGGCCCTCGCCGTCGCGCATGCCGTCGTGGTCGACCACGACGCGCAGCTGCACGCGGTGGCGGCCCTCCTCGCCCAGCACCCGGTAGACACGCACGCAGTTCGGCTGCACGTGCTCGAAGAGCATGCGTGCAACCGCGCGATCGAGTTCATCCCGATCGCGATGCGACGTCGCCAGCGCTACCGCGTCAATGAGGTTGGGTTTCACATTCAGTGATTTTCAGGCGTCAGTGATCGATTGCACTGTCCGCTACTGGCATCCTAGGCAAGCGGGCCGGCTTCGATTCTCGAAATAGGCACGCTTTTCCGCGCGTGCCGGCCCCTTGTAAGGGGGGCACCGGCATCGGCCACGGCCCGCCGCCAGCACTATCGAGGGTCGCCCGGGCGCCGACGAATGCTGCGCCGCACCACAAATGGGCAAGATTGGCGATGGTCGGCCGGGGCGCAATCGGCTGCCGCGCCAGCCCGGCTATAAGGAAATCCCCAGTTCGGCGGCCATCCGCGCCATCAAAGTGCGCAGCTGGGCCACTTCGGCGGCCAGCTGATTGTGCTGGGCCCGCAACGCCGCCAGGTCGGTCAGGGAAAGGTCCACCGGAACGGCTGCCGGAGCAGCTTCGGCCTTGCGCACCTCGACCGGCCCCGACAGCAGGTGCGCCCAGCGCGCCTCGCGCTCGCCGGGCGCCCGCGCCAGCTTCACCACCAGCGGGCCGCCGGCCGCTTCGTCGCGGCGCGCCAGCTCGTCGAGGAAGCCCTCGACCGCCGAGACATCGGCGAACTTGTGCATGCGCTCGGTGCCGGTGCGCAGCTCGGCAGAGGTCTGCGGACCGCGCAGCATCAAAACCGCCAGCAGCGCCACCGCCTGCTCGGGAATGCGCAACACGCGGCCGACGTTGTGCGAATAGCGGGTCACGCGCGCGCCGCTCGATTCGATCACCAGGCTGCGCTGGCGTAGCGCGTCGACGACGGCCTGGACCTCGGCCTCGCGAGCCTCGATGAGCGGGTGGCGATTGTTCTTCTGATTGCAGCCCAGCGTCAGCGAATTGAGCGAGAGCGGGTAGGTGTCGGGAACGGTGTGTTCCTTTTCGACGAGCACGCCCAGCACGCGCGTTTCCAGCAGTGAGAGGGGGGGCAGTTGTGTCATAGCGGCCGATGCTAAGGCCGGCGCCGGGCCGGCGGTGCGCGAAAATGGCGGGGATAGTCCGGAAATGGCGGCCGCATGCGACGAACTGCAGGAATCGATCCCTGGATGGCGGGCCGGTCGCGGCCCCGGTTGATAATATCCCTTCCGCCGTGGTTCCCGATCCCCACCCCCTTACCCACATAGGCACGACGATGATCATGAATACCAGCCCGGATCTTGCCAGCGCGCGGGGCGGCCAGCCGCCCGGCGAACCGTCGGGCGACGTCGAACAGGCGCGCCGCAACATGATCGAGCAGCAGATCCGCACCTGGGAAGTCCTCGATCCGGCCATCCTCGACCTGCTGCTGCGCGTACCGCGGGAACAGTTCGTTCCCCCGCATCTGCGCAGCCTGGCGTTCGCCGATTTCGAGCTGCCGCTCAACATCGACGGGGTGGTCACCGGCGAGACGATGTTCGCACCCAAGGTCGAGGCGCGCCTGCTCCAGGAACTGGGCATCCATTCGCACGAGCGGGTGCTGGAGATCGGCACCGGGTCGGGCTACATGGCGGCGCTGGCGGCACACCGCGCGCAGACCGTCTGGACCGTCGAAATCGACCCGCGGCTGGCGGCCTTCGGCGCGGCCAACCTGAGCCGCTGCGGCGTGCGCAATGCGCATGTCGAGACTGGCGACGGCGCCCAGGGCTGGGCGGGCCATGCGCCCTACGACGTGATCATCGTGTCGGGCTCGCTGCCGGTGATACCGGCGGCGCTGCTGGCCCAGCTCAAGCCGGGCGGGCGCCTGGCGGCGATCGTCGGCGCCGCACCGGCGATGGAAGCGCAGATCGTCACGCGCACCACGGGCGACAGCTACGAGATCCTGCCGCTGTTCGAGACGGTGGCCAAGCCGCTGCGCAACGCGCAACACCCGTCGGCGTTCCGCTTCTGATGGGAGCGGCACCGACGCGACGGGCCCGGGTGCGCATCCTCGGCCTGCTGGCGGCACTGGGCGCGGCCGGGCCGGCCGCCGCCGGCACCGACCTGCTCAACCTCACCCGCGACGCATTGCTCAACGATCCGACCTACGCGGCGGCGCGCTTTGCGCAGCTCGCCAGCGCCGAGGCCGAGCCGCAGGCGCGCGCCAACCTGCTGCCCAACCTGAGCGCCTCGATCAGCGAGACGGCCAATCGCATCGACTATCGCACGCCGGTCTTCAACCCCGTAGACAACCCCAACGTGCAGGAGACCTTCAACGCCTGGGGCCCCAGCCTCAACCTGACCGTGCCGGTGTTCAACGCGCAGTACTGGGAAAGCCTCACGCAGGCCAAGCTCGCGGTGAAGCAGAGCGAGGCGCAGCTCGCGCAGGCGCGGCTCGACCTGCTGGTGCGGGTGGCGCAGGCCTATTTCGACGTTCTTTCCTCCGAGGACGCGCTGGCCGCGCTGCGCGAGAACAAGAAGGCGGTGTCCGAGCAACTGGCCCAGGCCAAGCGCGAGTTCGAGGTCGGCACCAAGACCATCGTCGACACGCACGAGGCAAAGGCGCGCTACGACCAGATCGACGCGCAGGAACAGGTGGCGCGCGGCGACCTGGCCATCAAGCAGAGCGCGCTGCGCGCCATCATCGGCCACGATGCCGGCCAGATCATGCCGCTGCGCGATCCCGTCGAACTGGTGCCGCCGCAGCCCAACGACGTCGAGACCTGGGCGCGCAGCGCCGAAACGGCCAGTTACCCGGTGCAGGCCGCCCGCGCCGGCTCCGAGATCGCGCACTACGAGGTCAAGCGCGCGCGCGACGCCTACCTGCCGACGGTGAACATCACCGGGAACGTCACCTACCAGAAGAGCGACCACGGCAACATCTACCTGAACGGCTCGGACGCGCAGACCAATTCGACCCTGGGCATCACGCTCACGGTGCCGGTGTTCACGGGCGGGTCCACGCAGAGCCGCGTGCGCGAGGCGCATGCCCGCGAGGACAAGGCGGACCAGGACCTGGAACTGGCACGGCGCACCGCCGGGCAGGCGGCACGGCAGGCCTATACCGGCGTGGACTACGGCCTCGCCCAGGTCCAGGCGCTCGAATCGGCGGAAGTCTCGGCCAAGACCCAGCTCGAGTCGACGCGCCTGGGCTACCACGTGGGGGTGCGCATCAACCTGGACGTCCTCAATGCCAACACGCAGCTCTTCAACACCCAGCGCGACCTCAAGAAGGCGCGCTACGACTTCCTCGTCAATGGCCTGAAGCTCAAGGCGGCCGCCGGCTCGCTGTCCGACGGCGACATCGAAACGGTCAACGCGCTGCTGGTGCGCTGAACGCCCCCCGGGCCGGTCCCACGGGCTGCGCGGGCTAGGCAGCGACGGCGCGAAGCGCCTGCTCGATCAGCGCCGCGGTGCGCGCCGTGGCGCCGCGGTGGGCGCCGGCAAAGGCCAGCGCGGCGGCGACCATCGCGTCCCGCGTCGACGGCGCGGCGCAGATCGCCGCCAGGGCGCGCAGCGCATCGTCGGCGTCGCGCGCGCGCCGTGCCGCGCCGGCCGCCACCGCATCGGCGGCGGCCACCGCGAAATTGAACATGTGCGGACCCAGCACGACCGGACAGCCGCAGGCGCACGCCTCGATCAGGTTCTGCCCACCCAGCGGCAGCAGGCTGCCGCCGATCAGCGCAACGTCGGCCATTGCGTAGTAGAGCGCCATCTCGCCCATCGAATCGCCCAGCAGCAGGGGCGGGCCACCGGTCGATCCCGGGGCGGCACGCTCCCACGCGGCACGCCGCAGCACGGGCGCGCCCTGTTCGGCGAGCAGCGCGGCGACCTCGTCGAAGCGCTGCGGGTGGCGCGGCACGAACAGCAGCAGCGGGGCCGGCGCGCCGGCCGGCGCTTCGGTCGGCGCGCTCGCGGACACATCCGCGGCCGCGCGCCGCCGCAGGGCCTCCAGGATCAGGCGCTCCTCGCCATCGCGCGTGCTGGCAAACAACCACAGCGGGCGCTCGCCCAGCACCGTGCGCAAGTGCGCGCGCAGGCGGCGACCCTGGTCCAGCTGGCCGGCATCGGGCGTCATGTCGAACTTGCCGTTGCCGGTGACCTGCACCGGTCCGTCGAACAGCTGCGCGATCCGCGCCCGGTCGGCGTCGCTTTGCGCGCCGACCGCCGCGAGCGCCACGGCGGCCCGCCGCATCAGGTCACGGTGGCGCAGCGCCTTGTCGAGCGACCGCTGCGACAGCCGCGCATTGGCCAGCACGATCGGGATGCGGCGCCGGTCGGCGGCGTGCAGCAGCTGGGGCCAGACCTCGGTTTCCATCAGCACGCCGGCGGCGGGACGGACTTCGTCGAGGAAGCGCGCCACGGCAAAGGGCAGATCGTAGGGGAGATATCGCTGCGTAACGCGGCCGGGATAGGCACGGACGAGATCGGCGCCGGCGGCGCGGCCGGTCGGCGTCATGTGGGTGAGCACGAAGTCGGCTTGCGGATGGCTGTGCGCGAGCAGTGCGAGCAGTGGCTGGGCCGCGCGGGTCTCGCCGACCGAGACCGCATGGATCCAGATGCGCAGGCCGCCGGTGCCGGACGGCGGCGGGGCATGGCCGAGGAAACGCTCCGCCCAGTGGCGCCGGTATTCGGACTGGCGCAGGCTGCGCCAGAGCAGGTAGAGCGCCGCCAGCGGCAGGGCCAGCACCCAGGCGACGGTGTACCAGGCCGGCGGCCGCGACCGCACCGCCGCAACCACCGGGCGCACGGCGCGCGACCGGTTCATGGCTGGGCCGCGGGCCCGGGCGGAAGTACCCGCGCGACCGCATCGAGCACCTGCGCCACCGAGGGTACCTGGCCGACGCCGCCCAGGCTCGCTACCCGCGCATCGCGCTCGGGTCCGCCGCCGCGCAGGCCGACGCGTTGCGGATCGTAGTCGCAGAAGATGCCGACGGTAGGCGCGCCCACCGCGGCGGCCAGGTGCGACAGGCCGGTATCGAGGCCGACGACGAGCGCCGCGCGCGCGGCAAGCGCGGCGAGCTGCGCGACGCTCGAGCGCGGCAGCACGCGCGCCGAGTGCATGCGCGACGCGCGTCGTTCGCAGTCGGCGCGCTCGGCAGCGGTGCCCCAGGCCAGCAGGCACAGGCGCCCGTCGCGCGCGAGCGCGTCCTCGAGCGCGACCCAGTGGTCGTCGGGCCACAGCTTGGAGGGGCGGCTGGCATTGCTCAGCAGCAGCACCGCGCCGTCCTCGTCGAACGGCGGCTCGGCGTGCAGCGCCGCCACGCGCGCCTGCAGGCAGAAATCGGCCTGGCCGGCGGCGCCGGTCTCGAGCGTGTAGCCGAGCGCCGCGGCGCCGAGCTGGCGCAGCCGGTCCACGGCATGCTGCTCGCGCGGCACGGCGACCGTGCGCCGGTAGAGCAGGGCGGCCAGCGGTTCGCGCGCGCTGGCGGAGGCATATCCGGTCACCGGCCCGCGCGCCCACGACGCCAGCACCGCGCTCTTGAGCAGTCCCTGGCAATCGATGACGGTGTGATAGCGCGTCCGGCGGATCTCGCGGCGCGCGTCGAGCAGTTCGCGCCAGGAATCGAGGCGCAAGGCGCTGCGCCGCCAGCGTCGCAATGCGACGGGCAGCACGCGCGTGATCGCCGGATGCAGGCGCGGGATTTCCGCGAACGCCTCCTCGACGATCCAGTCGATGCGGGCGTGCGGAAAGGCGCGCGCGATGTCCGAGATCATCGGCATGGCATGGACGATATCGCCCATGGACGACGTTTTTACGATCAGGACGCGCACGCGGCCAGTCTAACAAAGCGCCGCGGCAACGCGGCCATCGGCCGCGCGCCGGCCGTCGCGCGGGGCTTTTCCGCTACTATCGCCGCCATCGAACGACCCGGTGCAGCGACGGCATGGAACGACCCGGCACTCCCTTTGCAATCGAAGTCAATCCGCGCCTGCCCAAGCGCCTGGCGCGGCTCGACGAGATCGCCCACGACCTCTGGTACAGCTGGGACCGCTCGACGCGGCAGCTGTTCGCGCGTCTGGACAACGACCTGTGGAACAACGTCGGGCACAGCCCCAAGGTGCTGCTCAAGCGGATCGACGAACGCCGCCTCGTCGAGGCCGCCGAGGATCCCGGCTTCCTCAACAGTTACCAGCGCATGCTGTCGGCCTACGATGCCTACCTGGGCGAGACGGGGCGCGGCAACTTGTCGGCGGTGCTGGGCGAGAACGACCTGGTCGCCTATTTCTGCGCCGAGTTCGGATTCCACGAAAGCCTGCCCATCTATTCCGGCGGGCTGGGCATACTGGCCGGCGACCATTGCAAGGCCGCCAGCGACCTGCGCCTGCCGTTCGTCGGCGTGGGTCTGCTGTACCGCCAGGGCTATTTCCAGCAGAAGATCGATGCCGGCGGCAACCAGCAGGCGATCTACCAGGATTCCGATTTCGACGACCTGCCGGTCACGCCGGTGCTCGACGCCGAGGGCAAGCCCGCCGGCATCACGATCGACCTCCCCGGCCGGGTGCTCAAGGTCAAGCTGTGGCAGGCGCGTGTCGGCCATGTCCGGCTGGTGCTGCTCGACACCGACCTGGCCGAGAACGTCGAGAGCGACCGCCATGTCACGCACCGCCTCTACGGCGGGGACCGCGACACGCGCATCCTGCAGGAGATCGTCCTGGGCGTGGGCGGCGTGCGTGCGCTCGGGGCGCTCGGCGTGCGGCCCACCGTCTGGCACATGAACGAAGGCCACGCGGCCTTCCTCGTCCTGGAGCGCGTGCGCCAGCACGTGGCCGCCGGCCTGCCGTTCGCCGCGGCGATCGAGGCCGTCGCCGCCAACACGGTCTTCACCACGCACACCGCCGTCGAGGCCGGGCACGACCGCTTCGTAGAGGCGGCGTTCCGCACCTATTTCGATTCGGTCTGCCGCGAGCTGGGACTGCCGATGGACAGCCTGTACGACCTGGGCCGCGCCGGTTCGGGCCGCGATTTCGACATGACGACGCTGGCGGTGCGCGGCTCGCGCTTCCAGAACGGCGTGTCGAAGATCCACGGCGCCGTCAGCGCGCGGATGCTGCGCGACCTCTGGCCGCAGGTGCCTCCGGAGGAGAATCCGCTCACGCACGTCACCAACGCCGTGCACGTGCCGACCTTCCTGTCGCCCGACTGGTTCAACGATTTCGACCGCTTCCTGGGCTTCGACTGGCTCGATCGGATCGCCGACCCGGCCGTGTCCGGGCGCGTGGACGAACTGCCGGACCATATCGTCTGGAGCCGGCACCAGTTCCTCAAGACGCAGATGCTGCGCCTGGTGCGCCACCGGATCTCGACCCAGCACAACCGCAACCGCGGCAGCGAGGCGCACCTGGACCGGATGCTGCGCTTCGCCGACCCGGCCAATCCGAACGTGCTCACCATAGGCTTCGGCCGCCGCTTCGCCACGTACAAGCGCGCGACCCTGCTGTTCCAGGACCTCGAGTGGCTGCGCCAGATCGTCAGCGACGCCAAGCGCCCGGTGCTGTTCATATTCACCGGCAAGGCACACCCGGCGGACCAGCCCGGCCAGGAACTGATCCGCGAACTCACGCGGATCTCGCGCCTGCCCGATTTCGAGGGCCGGCTGCTGCTGGTCGAGGGCTACGACCTGCGGCTGGCGCGGCGGCTCGTCTCGGGCGTCGATGTCTGGCTGAACAATCCGGTCTATCCGCTGGAGGCCTCGGGCACCTCGGGCATGAAGGCCGGCATCAACGGGGTGCTCAACCTGTCGGTGCTCGACGGCTGGTGGGACGAGGGCTACACCGGCGACAACGGCTGGGCGATCAAGCCCGCCTCCGAGACCTTGGGCGCGGACGCGCGCAATGCGGAGGAGGCGCGCACGCTCTACGAGATACTGCAGGACCAGGTGCTGCCCACGTACTACGGGCGCGGCGACATGGGCTATTCGGCGCAGTGGATCCGGCTGATGAAGCGCTCCATCGCGACCATCCTGCCGCGCTTCACCGCCAGCCGCATGGTGGGCGACTACCTGTCGCAGTTCTACGGTCCCGCGGCACGCCAGGGCCGGCGCTACGCGCGCGACGAGTTCCGCGGCGCCAAGGACGTGGCCGGATGGAAGGCGCGCGTGGTGGCCGCCTGGCCCGGCGTGCGCATCCGGCGCATCGACGTGCCGGTCGGGCGGGCCGCGTTCGGCGAGCGCCTGCGCATCGAGGTGGCGGTCCAGGTCAACGGGCTGGAGCCGTCCGACGTGCGCGTGGAGATGCGCCTGGGCGTGCTCGACGGCGAGGCCGAGACCGAGGCCGACACTGGCAAGGGACGCTTCTTCGTCCATACCGGCGCGCTGCCCGACACCGGCGAGCACCGCTACGTGCTCGATTTCACGCCCGAATCGTGCGGCAAGTTCGATTACCGCGTGCGGGTGTTCCCGTATCACGATCTGCTGACGCACCGGCTGGAAACGGGCCTGATGCTGTGGTTGTAGCGGTCCCTCACCGCGCCAGCACCGCCTGCTCGTAGACGTCCCGATAGCGCAGCGCGCTCGCGTCCCAGCTCACGTCGACCGCCATGGCGGTGCGCTGCACCGCGAGCCAGGCAGCCGGATCGCGATACAGGTCGACGGCGCGGCGCACCGCGGCAAGCAGGGCGTCGGCCGAGGCCGGTGAAAAGGAAAATCCGGTCGCCGTCCCGGCGGCAAGCGATTCGATCGTGCAATCGACGACCGAATCGGCCAGGCCGCCGGTGCGGCAGACGATGGGCAGCGTGCCGTAGCGCTGGCTGTACATCTGGTTCATGCCGCAGGGCTCGAAGCGCGACGGCATCAGGAACAGGTCGGCGCCGGCCTCGATCATGTGCGCCAGCGGCTCGTCGAAAGCCACGCGCACGCCGAGCTGGCGCGGATACTGGCGCGCCAGCGCCAGCAGTTGCTCCTCGATCGCCCGGTCGCCCAGGCCCTGTATCACCACCTGGGCCGGCTGCTCGATGATCCGATCGAGCACCTGCGCGATGAGATCGATTCCCTTCTGCTCGACCAGCCGGCTGATCACGCCGAGCACCGGCGTCTCGTCGTCCATGGTCAGTCCCAGGGCGGCCTGCAGCGCGCGCTTGTTGATGCGCTTGCGATCCAGGCTGCGTGCGTCGTAGCGCTGGACGATGAGCGGGTCGGCGGCCGGGTCCCAGTAACCGGTGTCCACGCCGTTGAGTATCCCGGTGAGCACGGCCGCGCGGGCGCGCAGCAGGCCCTGCAGGCCGAACCCGAGCGCGTCGGTGCAGATCTCGCGCGCGTAGGTGGGGCTGACCGTGGTGATCGCGTCGGCGCAGGCCAGGCCTCCCTTGAGGAACGACAGGTTGCCGTAGAACTCGGCGCCGTCGATCGAAAACCCTTCCGGCGGAACGCCCAGCCGCGACACCGCTGCCGCCGGGAAGATGCCCTGGTAGGCGAGGTTGTGCACGGTCATCACGCTGGCGGCGCGCTGCAGCGGCGGCGGCGCGCCGGCGCCCAGCCCGCGGGCCAGGAAGAGCGGCGCCAGGCCCGCCTGCCAGTCCTGGCAATGCACCACGTCGGGATGCCAGTCGATGGGGCTTGCCGGCGTGCCCAGGAGCGCGGCCACACGCGAGAAAAGCCCGAAACGCAAATCATTGTCAGGCCAATCGCGGCCATCGGGTCCCAGGTACGGATTGCCGGGGCGATCGAAGAGTTCGGGGCAGTGCACCAGCAGCAACGGCAGCCCCTGCGGCCCGGCGACGCCGAGCAGCTGTGCGCGCGGCAATTCGCGATGCGCCGCGATCGTCGCCAGGGGCTTTTGCAGGGCCGCGCCACCGAGCTGGCGCAGCACTGCCGGGTAGGCCGGCAGCAGCACCCGCGCGTCCAACCCCAGGCGCGCCAGGGCCAGCGGCAGGGATCCGCTGACGTCGGCCAGGCCGCCGGTCTTGATCAGGGGCGCGAATTCGGATGTTGCGAACAGGACTTTCACGGGAGCTCCGCAGGGGACGGCGCGGCCTTGCGCACACCTGTCGGCGCGGCCGCAAGCGCCGCGCCACGCACTTTTGCTGCAGACAGGATGGGTCTATCACTTTAGGATAGCAGTCGTCCGACTTGGCAAAGAGCCCGCAAAGGGCGCCAGCGAGCGAATCGAGGGAAAAGTGACGAACCCCCACACGGCAGATCAACCCGCACCGCGGCCCCTGCGCAGTTCCGACACGGAGCAGCCCGGCGGCATGCGCCTGGCGCGCTCGACCGTGGCCATCATCCTGGCGGGCGGCCGCGGGACGCGGCTGGGCCGCCTCACCGACTGGCGCGCCAAGCCGGCCGTGCCGTTCGGCGGCAAGTTCCGCTTCATCGATTTCCCGCTGTCGAACTGCGTCAATTCGGGAATACGGCGCATCGGCGTCTGCACCCAGTACAAGGCGCAAAGCCTGATCCGCCACGTGCAGCGCGGCTGGTCGTTCCTCGACGGGCGCTTCCACGAGTTCGTCGAGCTGCTGCCGGCGCAGCAGAACGTCAGCGCCGACTGGTACAAGGGCACGGCCGACGCCATCTACCAGAACATCTACCTGCTGCGCAAGCACGCGCCCGAGCTCGTGCTGGTCCTGGGCGGCGACCATATCTACAAGATGGACTACAACCGCATCCTGCACGACCACGTGGCCAAGTCGGCCGACATGACGATCGCCTGCATGGAGGTGCCGCTGGACGAGGCGCGCGGTTTCGGCGTGATGGCGGTCAACGACGAGCTGCACGTGCGCGCCTTCCAGGAGAAACCCGCGCAGCCCGCGCCGATGCCGGGACGCCCGGACCTGGCGCTGGCCAGCATGGGCATCTACGTGTTCAATGCCGCCTTCCTGTACGAGCAGCTGGCGCGCGACAGCGGCGACCCGGATTCGACCCACGACTTCGGCAGCGACATCATTCCCCACATACTGCAGCGCGGCTACCGCGTGGTGGCGCATCCCTTCTCCGAGAGCTGCGTCAACATGACCGAGGGCCGCCCCTACTGGCGCGACGTCGGCACGCTCGATTCCTACTGGGAAGCGAACATGGAGCTGACCAAGGTCGTTCCCGATCTCAATCTCTACGACAAGCACTGGCCGATCTGGACCTACCAGGAGCAGCTGCCGCCGGCCAAGTTCGTCTTCGACGACCAGGGGCGGCGCGGCACCGCGCTCGATTCGCTGGTCTCCGGCGGCTGCGTCATCAGCGGAGCGACCGTGCGCCGCTCGCTGCTCTTCTCCAGCGTGCATGTGCACAGCTATGCGCAGGTCGAGGACTCGGTGGTGCTCCCCAACGTCGATATCGGCCGCTCGGTCGTGCTGCGCCGTGCCGTGGTGGAGAAGAACTGCCGGCTGCCGCCAGGGCTGCAGGTGGGCGTGAATCCCGACGAGGACCGGCGCCATTTCGACGTCAGCCCCAAGGGCGTAACGCTGGTCGTTCCCGAGATGCTGGCCGCGCTGGCCGAGAAGCGGCAGTCGTCGGCGCCCTGAAACCGCGCGCACCGCCAAGCGGCAGGCGTGCCCCGCGCGGGTGCAGCAGCGGCGCCGCCCGACCCGCGCAATGATCCGCATAATGATCCGCGCAATGGTCAATAATGCCACCATTGCGCGCCACCGCTGCGCCGCCGGCGCGCGGCCCCATCGACGAGTGACCGAACCATGAGCGAAGTACCCACGAACACGGCTGACAGCAGCGCGCCCGGCGTCGATCTGCTGTTGCTGTGGCACATGCACCAACCGGACTATCGCGACCAGAGCACCGGCGAGTTCGCCATGCCCTGGGTCTACCTGCACGCCCTGAAGGACTACTCCGACATGGCCTGGCACCTGGAACAGCATCCGGCGATGCGGGTCGTGGTCAACTTCGTGCCGGTGCTGCTCGACCAGATAGAGGACTATTGCGAGCAGTTCGCGCAAGGGTCGCTGCGCGATCCGCTGCTGCGCCTGCTGGCACGCAGCGAGGCCACGCCGCTGTCGCGGGCCGAACGTCTGCACGCCTTCGACCAGTGTTTCCGCGCCAACCATCACCGGCTGATCGCGCCCTTCCCGCCGTACAAGCGCCTGTTCGACCTGTTCAAGGCGATGGAAGCGCAGGGCCGGGACAGCCTGATGTACCTGTCGGACCGCTACATCTACGACCTGGCGACCTGGTACCACCTGTCGTGGACCGGCGAATCGGTGCGGCGCGAGTCCGAGGTGGTCGCCAAGCTCATGGTCAAGGGCACGCATTTCACGCAGGACGACCGCACGGCGCTGTTGCGCGTGATCGCCGAGCAGGTGCGCCTGGTCGTGCCGCGCTACCGCGCGCTCGCGCAGCGCGGCCAGATCGAGCTGTCGACCACGCCGCACTGCCATCCGCTGGCGCCGCTGCTGCTCGACTTCCGCTGCGCGCACGACACGCTGCCGCAGGCACCGCTGCCGCAGGCGGATCACTACCCCGGCGGCGAAGCGCGCGTGTGCGCGCACATCGATTCGGCGCTGGCCAGCCATGCGCGGCGCTTCGGCGCGGCGCCGCGCGGCCTGTGGCCGGCCGAAGGCGCGCTGTCGAGCCGCTTCGCCGGACTGCTCGCGGCCCGCGGCGTCGGCTGGACCGCCAGCAGCCAGGGCGTGCTGGGCAACAGCCTGCGTGCCAGCGGCCAAACCGGCGGCGACAGCGAACACGGCATCGCCGAAGCCCACCAGCCCTACCGCGCGAGCACGCTGGCGCCCGGGATGCTGTTCTTCTTCCGCGACGACCGGCTGTCCGACCTCATCGGTTTTGCGTATTCCAAATGGCACGGGCGTGATGCGGCCAACAATTTCGTCCACGAACTCGAGGCGATCGCCGCGCACGCCAGCGGCGGGCGCCGCCCGCTGGTGAGCGTCATGCTCGATGGCGAGAACGCCTGGGAGTACTACCCCTACAACGGCTACTTCTTCCTGGGCGACCTGTACAAGGGCCTGAGCACCCATCCGGGCATACGCACGGTGACGGGCAGCGACGTGGTGCAGGCGCTGGCACCCGGCGGCGTGACGCGCACCGCGCCGGCGCCAGGGGCCGGCGTGGGGGAAATCCCGGTGATCGCGGCCGGCAGCTGGGTCTACGGCAACCTGGCCACGTGGATCGGCGCGCGCGACAAGAACCGCGCCTGGGACCTGCTGTGCGCCGCCAAGCGCAGCTACGACAGCGTGCTTGCCGCCGGCCAGCTGGGCGAGGCACCTCGGGCACGCGCGCTCGCGCAGCTGGCCGATTGCGAGGCATCGGACTGGTTCTGGTGGCCGGGCGAGGACAATCCGGGCGAGTCGGTATCGGCATTCGAGGCGCTGTTCCGCAGCAAGCTCGCCAACCTGTACCGGCTGCTCGAGTTGCCGGTACCCGAGACCCTGGACGAAGCCTTCAGCACCGGTGCGGTCGAGGGCGGCGGCAACGCCGAGATCGGCGGAACGATGCGCCGCGGCAGCGCCACCGGCGCGTGAAGACCGCCGTCGGCGGGCCGCGATGATGGACGAGGACCAGACGCCGATACCGGAGTCGTTCATCGCGCTCTACCTGCCGCGCGGCCGCAGCCGCCCGACCGCACCGCGGCGGCAGATCGCCGCCCGCTACGACCTGTGCGAGGACATGGCGCAAATGCTGACCGAGCATGCGCGCACGACGCTCTTTGCCTTGTCGATAACCGAACAGCTGGTGCTGGAGCGGATCCACCAGGGCCTGCTTGCCGGGGAGGAGCGGGTGGTCGAACCTGCCGAGGCGCGCTGGATCGTCTTGCGCCTCGCGGAACTGCTGGACTGGCCGGCGCCCGAACCCGCGCCCGAGGCCGTGCCGGGTGCGCTCCCGACCTGAAAGCACCCGTGAACGACACCCTCGGCACCTTCGACCCGGCAGGATATTTCGACCGCGCCCTCGCCTGGCGCTATGACCAGGGCATTCGGCTGTCCTGCCCCGGTTACGATGCCCTGCACAGCATGCTCGTGCCCCTGCTGCGATTGCTGCCGCAGGAGACGCGTTTCCTCAGCGCGGGCTGCGGCACCGGCGGCGAGATCAGGGCACTGGCGCGGCGTTTTGCGCACTGGCATTTCACCGGCGTGGACGTATCGCCCGACATGCTGGAGGTGTGCCGCCGCGAGGCGGCGACCGCGGGCATTGCGGCACGCGTGACCCTGCTGAACGCGCGCATCGAGATGATGAAGGCGTGGCTGCTGTACTACGTCGCCGATGGGGCCAATGCCGACAAGCTCGCTACCGATCTGCGCCACATCTTCGCCAACATGGCATTCACGCCGGAACCCGAACTGCGCGAACAGCTGCGCGAGGCGGGATTCACCGGCGTCGCCCGCTTCTTCCAGAGCTACCTGTTCGGCGGCTGGGTCGCCACCAAGGCGGCCTAGCCGGCAGGCGAACCGCTAGGCGCGCCGGTCAGCGGCGAGGCGGCGCGCATATTCGGCGAAGCGCCCGTCGCCATCCCACTGGTCGATCGGCAGCGGCAACTTGCGGCGCCAGTTGGCGTACTGGTCTACGGTCCCCGGCAGGTTCACCTGCTCGCGCGCGCCGAAGATGTCCTCGAGCTGCACCACCAGGACCCGCGAAGGTGCGCGCGCCAGGTATTCCTGCACGGCCATGGCCAGGTGCGGCGTCATCGGCACCGGCCACTGCGGATCGGGGCCCAGCTCGGCCGGCAGCAGAGACTCGCGTTGCAGCGCGGCCAGCAGGCGCCCGCAATCGCGCTTGCGCTCCTCGACCTGCTGCAGGCGCACCGCTTCGCTCGGATAGAGGTCCAGGCCCTGGCGCAGCTCGATGTCGCGCCCTTCCCAGTAGCCCACCAGCGTTGCCAGGTCGTGGGTGGTCGAGGTCACCAGCGCGTCGACGGGGAAATCCCCGGGCGCGCAGAACTCGCCGTCGTGACGGCGCGAGAAGATCAGCACGCGGTAGGAGAGCATGCCGCTGCGGTCCATCGCATGGCGGACCTCGTCGGGCACCGTGCCCAGGTCCTCGCCGATCACCATGCAGCGGTTGCGCTCGCTCTCGAGCGTCAGTATCGCCAGCAGGTGTTCGAACGGATAGGCCACATAGGAACCGGCCTCGGGCAGGTCGCCGCGCGGCACCCAGAACAGGCGTGCGAGGCCCATCACGTGATCGATACGCAGCGCGCCGGCGTGGCGCATGTTGGCGCGCAGCACCGCGATGAACGGTGCATAGGCGCGCGCGCGCAGGCGCTCGGGCAGCAGCGGCAGCAGGCCCCAGTCCTGGCCGCGCAGGTTGAAGTCGTCCGGCGGACAGCCGGCGCTGGCGCCTTGCGCATACAGGTCCTGCGCCGCCCACGATTCGGCGCCGCCCCGGTCGACCGAGACGGCCAGGTCCTGGTAGATCCCCACGGCCAGCTGCGCTTCGAGCGAGGCGCGGCCGACTTCGGCCAGCTGGCACTCGGCCTGCCACTGCAGGTATTCGTAGTACTCGACGCGCTCGGCGTGTTCGCGCAGGAATGCCGCCACCTCCGGCGAGTTGGGGTCTCGATAGCCCCAGCTCCATTGCGGCCAGCCCCAGACCGACGCGTCCAGGGCGTGGAAATGCTCCTGCAGCGCCTCGAACAGCGCGTGCTGGCGCAGGGCCAGCCCGCCCAGGGACTGGAACGCGCGAAATTCCCGGGCACGGGGACCGGTCGGGTCGGCCTGGCAGCGCGCGCGAAAGTGCGCGTACAGCAGTTCCAGCACCGGCAGCTTCGCGGCCGAGACGGCCGGATAGTCGACCAGGTCGGCCGCGCGCAGCGCGCGCAGCCGGTCCTGGAATTCGCCGGCAAAGACCCGCGCCCGCGCCTCGGCGCAGGTCTGGAATTCCGCGACCGCCTCGACATCGATGTAGAGGATGTCGAGGAAACGCCGCGACGAGGGCGAATACGGGCTGGCGTGCGCCGGATTGTGCGGATAGAGCGCGTGCAGCGGATTGAGGCCGACCAGCGCCGCGCCCTGGGCGCCGCACAGGCGCACCACGGCGGCCAGGTCGGTGAAGTCGCCGATCCCCCAGTTGTGCGCGGAGCGCAGCGCGTACAGCTGCACCGCCGGACCCCAGACCCGCTGGCCTTCCTGCAGGCGCGGCGGCAGGTAGCAGCGGCGCGGCGCGACGACGATCAATGTGGAACTCAGCAGGCGGCCGTCGCCGGCGGCCGCCTCGAGGCGCAGGTCGAGCCGGTGATAACCCAGCGGCAGCCGTGGCGGCAGGGCGACATGGAAATCCTGGACGATGCCCGAATGGTGCGCGCCGCCCTCCTCGGCCAGTTCCCACAGCAGCGTGCCCTCGCGATTGGCCGCCTGCAGCGGCAGGCGCCAGGGACCGCCGTCCTGCCAGAAGACGGCCACCGGGGGCAGCGGGCTGCGCAGCGCCAGCGCCGCCTGGGCCGCGTCCTCCGCGGCCAGCGACGCCATCACCTGGGCGCGGTCGCCGGCCTCGATGTCCATCGCGCGCAACAGCGCGCGCAAGCCGTGGTCGGGCACCACGCGGCGCTTGCCCCAGATGTCGTGGTACTCGGGCGCCACGCCGTGGCGCTGGCACAGTTGCAGCAGCGCAGCATGATCGGCGGCGGATTCGGTGGAATTCTCATCCATGGTGGCGCCTAAATGGTCCCCTCACCCGTTGCTTCCCTCACCCCTGCCCTCTCCCGGAGGGAGAGGGGGAAGATCACTTGCCCAGCAGTTTCCAGTCCGGCAGGTCGTTCTCGACCACGGCAGCGAAGCGCGCGCGGAACGCCGCGCCGTCCATGCCTGCGGCGCGCGCCAGCGCCTCGAGCGCGGCCGGGTCGGTGAAATCGCGCCGCACCAGGCGCGTCATGTACTGGCGCGCGACGCGATAGCGCAGCGAGCCGGTATCGACGGTGCGCACCCGCGTGTGCCCGGTGACCGGGTCGAGCAGGTCGGCGAACGCGATGGGCACGAAGCGCCCCTCCTGTATCGACACCAGGGCATTGGAGCCGCCTTCGATCAGGAACTGCGCCGCGCAGCAACCCAGGTCGCGCGTGTACTCGACATCGACCGGGATAGGATCGGCGCAGCGCAGTTCGTAGCCGATGTCCTTGGAAACCAGCGAGGCATTGATGTCCATGGCGCGCAGCCTTTCCTCGACGACCTTGCGCACGCCCTTGCCCAGGTCGATCTCGGCGAGGCGGATATGGTTGTGCTCGTCGCGCTCGACCGGGCCGAGCCGGTGCAGTTCGCTCTCGGGGATGATCTCCGACAGGCCCTCGGCCAGCACCGCCACGCCGTCCTTGGCGCCCTGGGCGCGGCGCTTGACGATGGCGCCGACCAGCACGTCGGCGATGCGGTCGAGGCCGACCGGGCCCGGGCCGAACTCCTCGGGAATCACGGCTATCGTGGCGCCGGCGGCCTTGGCGATGCCCAGCGCGAGCGACCCGGCCTTGCGTCCCATCGCGACGACGACATACCAGCGGGCCGATGCGCGCGCGTCGATGATCAGGTTGCGCACCAGCGCCGCACCCACGTGGCGCGCCGTCTGGTAGCCGAAGGTGTCGACGTGGTCGGGCAGGGCCAGGTCGTTGTCGATGGTCTTGGGCACGTGCGCGACGCGCAGGCGCTCGCCGGCCCGCTGCGCCACCTTCATCGCCGAGAAGGCGGTGTCGTCGCCGCCGATGGTAATGAGCTGCGTCACGCCCAGCTCGCCCAGCGACTGCACGAAACGGTCGAGGTGGGCGGCCTGGCGCGTCGGGTTGGCCCGCGAGGTGCCGAGGATGGCGCCGCCCTGCACGTGGATGTCGCGCACGTCGAGGGCCGACAGGCTGCGCACTTCGTCGAGCTTGCCCTGCATCAGCTGGGAATAGCCGTGCGGCAGGCCCAGCACCTCGATGCCCTCGCCCAGGGCGCGCAAGGTGGCCGCCGCGATGACGCTGTTGATGCCCGGCGCCGGCCCGCCGCCGACGAGGATGGCCAGTTTCTGCCGGCCGGATTGCGCAGTGTCGTTCGCCATGCCCCTACCCTCCCTCGCTTTCGCGGTCCGGCCGCTTCACGCGGCGCCCGCCGGCTTGAAGAACACCACCGCCAGCGGCGGCAGCGTGCACTCGATCGAATGGCCCTGGCCATGGGCGCCGACCGTCGAGGCCTGCAGGCCTCCCAGGTTGCCCAGGCCGCTGCCGCCGTAGATGGCCGCATCGCTGTTGGCCAGTTCCTGCCACCAGCCGCCTGCCGGCACGCCGATGCGGTGGCGCAGGCGCGGCACCGGGGTGAGGTTGCACACCACCAGCACCGGCGCGGCCCGATCGCGGCCGCGCCGCAGGAAGGCGAGTACGCCGTTCTGCGCATCCTGGCAGTCGATCCACTGGAAGCCGGCCGACTCGAAGTCGGCCTCGTGCAGCGCCGGTTCGGCACGCAGCAGCCGGTTGCAGTCGGCGACCCAGCGCTGCACGCCGGCATGCGCCGGCTGGTCGAGCACGTGCCAGGCCAGGCTCTCCTCGTGGGCCCATTCGTTGGGCTGCGCGAACTCGCCGCCCATGAACAGCAGCTTCTTGCCCGGGTGCGCCCACTGGTAGCCGAACAGCAGGCGCAGGTTGGCGAAGCGCTGCCAGCGATCGCCCGGCATCTTGCCCAGCAGCGAGCGCTTGCCGTGCACGACCTCGTCGTGCGACAGCGGCAGCACGAAGTTCTCGGCGAAGGCATACCAGATGGAGAAGGTGATGCGGTCGTGGTGGTAGCGGCGGTGCACTGGGTCGAGCGCGAGGAAATCGAGCGTGTCGTGCATCCAGCCCATGTTCCACTTCAGGCCGAAGCCGAGTCCGCCCAGATACACCGGGCGCGACACCATCGGCCAGGAGGTCGATTCCTCGGCGTAGGTCTGGGTGTCGGGATGGTCGCGATAGACCGCCTCGTTGAGCTGGCGCAGGAAGCCGATGGCCTCGAGGTTCTCCTTGCCGCCGTAACGGTTCGGGATCCACTCGCCGGCCTCGCGCCCGTAGTCCAGGTAGAGCATCGAGGCCACCGCATCGACGCGCAACCCGTCGATGTGGTAGCGCTGCAGCCAGAACAGCGCGCTCGACAGCAGGAAGGCGCGAACTTCGTTGCGGCCGTAGTTGAAGATGTAGCTGGTCCACTGCGGGTGGAAGCCCTGGCGCGGGTCGGCATGCTCGTACAGGTGCGTGCCGTCGAAGCGCGCCAGGCCGTGCGCGTCGCCCGGGAAATGCGACGGCACCCAGTCGAGCAGCACGCCGATGCCGTTGCGGTGCAGGGTGTCGATCAGGTACATCAGGTCCTGCGGCGTGCCGTAGCGGGCGGTAGGCGCGAAGTACCCGGTGGTCTGGTAGCCCCAGGATCCGTAGAACGGATGTTCGGTGATGGGCAGCAGCTCCACGTGGGTGAAGCCCATCTGCAGGATGTACTCGACCAGCGGCGCGGCGATCTCGCGATAGGTCAGCGAGCGGTTGCCTTCGCCCGGCACGCGGCGCCACGATCCCAGGTGCAATTCGTAGATCGAGATCGGCGCGCCCAGCGCATTGGCCGCGGCGCGGCCGCGCATCCAGTCGCCATCGCCCCACTGGTAATCGAGATCCCAGACGCGCGAGCCGGTCGCCGGGGGAGTCTCGCTGTAGCGGGCAAACGGATCGGCCTTGGTGTGTTCGGCGCCGTCCGGTCCGACAATGCGGTATTTGTAGGCGTGTCCGTGGCGCACGCCGGCGGCAAAGCCTTCCCAGACGCCGGAGCCATCGGCGCGGCCCGCCAGGACGTCGGCCTGCGGGTTCCAGCCGTTCCATTCGCCCATCACGCTGACACTGCGCGCGTTCGGCGCCCAGACGGCAAAGCGCGCGCCCGCCACCTGCCCCTGCGCACCATCGCGCTCGCCCAGGTGCGCGCCCAGCCGATCGTACAGCCGCCCGTGCGAACCCTCGCGCAGGAGGTAGACGTCGTGGTCGCTCAGGGCGCGGGGCACGGACGATATCTAGAAGGGCAGTTCCGCGTCGGGCGCCACGGCCGCGATGGCCTGGCGGAATGCGCCCTGGATGCGGGCCAGGGCCGGGCCGTTGTCGGCCTCGAAGCGCAGCACGACCACCGGCGTGGTGTTCGACGGCCGCGCCAGCGCGAAGCCATCGGGATATTCGACGCGTATGCCGTCGATCGTGATGAATTCCTGGGCGCCGGGGAAATGGCGCGCCGCTAGCGCCGGTTCGGCGGTGAGCGCGCGCAGGCGTTCGACCAGGCGGACGTTCTCGCCTTCGGCGGTGCGCAGCTGCAGCTCGGGCGTGCTGCTCGAATCGGGCAGCGACTCGAGTTCCGCCGAGGGATTGGCGCTGCGGCTGAGGATCTCGAGCAGGCGGGCGCCGGCATACAGGCCGTCGTCGAAGCCGTACCAGCGGTCGTTGAAGAACAGGTGGCCGCTCATCTCGCCGGCGAAGGCGGCGCCCGTCTCGCGCAGCCGCGCCTTGATCAGCGAATGACCGGTGCGCCACATCGTCGGACGGCCGCCGAAGCGCCGCACCCAGGGCGCGATATGGCGGGTGCACTTGACGTCGAAGACGATCTCGGCGCCGGCATTGGCCGATAGCACGTCGCGCGCGAACAGCATGATCTGGCGGTCGGGATAGATGATGCTGCCGTTGCGCGTCACCACGCCCAGGCGATCGCCGTCGCCGTCGAATGCCAGGCCCAGCTCGGCGCCGGTGCGCTGCACGGCGGCGATCAGGTCCTGCAGGTTCTCCGGGTGCGCCGGGTCGGGATGGTGATTGGGGAAATTGCCGTCGACCTCGCAGAACAGCTCGGTCACCGTGCAACCGAGCGAGCGGTAGAGATCGCCGGCCACCGAGCCGGCCACGCCGTTACCGCAATCGATAACGATTTGCATCGGCCGCGCCAGCGCGACGCCGCCCTGGCCGCGGTCGACGATGCGGTCGAGATAAGCCTGGCGGATGTCGACGCTGCGCAGGCGTCCCGGCACGGCGGCCCGGACGATGTCGCCATCGACGATGCGCCGGTACAGCCCCTGCAGGCCCTCGCCGTACAGCGCCTCGCCGGCCAGCACGATCTTCAGGCCGTTGTATTCGGGCGGATTGTGGCTGCCGGTGATCTCCACGCCGGACTGCGTGCCCAGGTGGTAGGTCGCGAAATACAGCATCGGCGTGGCGACCTGGCCGATATCGGCGACGTCGATGCCGGTGCTGCGTATGCCCTCGATCAGCGCGTCGCGCAGCATCGGTCCCGAGAGGCGTCCGTCGCGGCCGACCGCGATCTCGCGCATCGCACGCGCCTGCGCCTCGGAGCCCAGTGCAGCGCCGATGGCGCGGGCCGCGTCCCGCGTCAGGTTGCTGTCGACGATACCGCGGATGTCGTAGGCCTTGAACAGGCCGCGGTCGATGGCGCCGGCGGCGGGTGCAGGTGTCGGATTCGATGTCGGGCTGGTCACAGGACGTCCTGATGAAATTCGCGCGCTCGGGTTCCCGCTTGCCGATTAGCAATTAGAATCGGGCCTTTCCAAGAATACACGGTCACCGTGACGCAGACTGCCGAATCCGCCGCGTTTTGCCGCGCCCGCCACCGCCTGCCCGCGCGGGGCCGTGCCTGTCCCCGCGCGCGCAGATAGCCGACCGAAGCATGGAAGCCAGCCCTACCGCATTGCCCGAATGGCTCGCCCTGGAGGAAGCCCGGCGCTCGTTCGCCTCGCGGACACTGGCCAACCTGTTCAAGGTCGAGCCCGAGCGGCGCCAGCGCTGGACCTTCGGCGCCGCCTCGCTCAGCGCCGACCTGTCGCGCAACTGGCTCGACGAGAACACCTTCGCCGCCCTCATGGCCCTGGCGCGGGCGCGCGACCTCGAAAAGATGCGCGATGCACTGCTCGCCGGCGAGGCGGTCAATACCACCGAGCATCGGCCCGCCTGGCACAGCGCGCTGCGCACCCATCCGGACGATCCGTCGCTGTCGCGCACCCTGGATGAGGAGCAGTTGCGTTTCCTCGGTTTCGCCGAGGCGCTGCGGGCCGGGCGCATCGAGGGTTCGACCGGGCAGCCGATCACGACGGTGGTCTGCATCGGCATCGGCGGCTCGGACCTGGGCCCGCGCCTGGTGACGGAAGCGCTGGGTGCACCGACCGGCCCGGTGCCGGTGCGCTTCGTCAGCAACATCGATCCGGTGGAACTCGACGCGGCCCTGGCCGGCGCCCGGCCCGAGACCACCATCATCGCCGCCATCTCCAAGAGCTTCACCACCATGGAGACCCTGGAGAACCTGCGCGTCGCGCGGGACTGGCTGGCCGCCTGGAGCCCGGCCGAAAGCGGGCCGCAACGCCTCGACCCGGCGCACCACCTGATCGCCGTGACTTCCCAGCCGGATCGCGCGGTGGCCGTGGGCGTCCACCCGAAGCGCATCTTCTCGTTCCACGACTGGGTGGGCGGCCGCTATTCGCTGTGGTCCGGATGCGGGTTGCCGATCGCGATCGCCCACGGGCACAAGGCCTTCCTCGAGTTGCGGGCCGGGGGCGCCGAGATGGACCACCATTTCGCGGTCACGCCGCTGGAACAGAACCTGCCGGTCATCCTGGGAATGCTGGGCGTCTGGTACGTCAACTTCTGGAACGTGCGCGAGCGCGCTGTCTTTCCCTATGCCCAGCGGCTGCGCAACCTGCCACCCTATCTGCAGCAGCTGGAGATGGAGAGCCTGGGCAAGCGGGTCGACGTCGACGGCCGGCCGGTCGGCATCGATACCAGCCCGGTGGTCTGGGGCGAGGTCGGCACCACGGCCCAGCACAGCGTCTTCCAGTTCATGCACCAGGGCACGCACTGGTCGCCGGCCGATTTCCTCGTCGTGGCCGAGCACGAGCACAGCGACGACCGGCGCTACCGCCTGCTGTACGCGGCGGCGATGGCGCAGGCCGACGCACTGTGCTGGGGCGACGCCATCCTCGGCGCCCAGCGCTCGACCGACAGCTTCGCGATCGCGCCCGGAGGTCGTCCCAGCAACGTGATCAGCCTGCCGCTGCTGGATGCGCGCTCGGTGGGCGCGCTGCTGGCGCTGTACGAGCAGCGCACCTTCGTGCAGAGCGTCATCTGGAACATCAACGCGTTCGACCAGTGGGGCGTCGAGGTGGGCAAGAAGCTGCTGCAGCAGCGCCTGGACCGCGGGACGCTCTGAACGGCCGGGCGGTAAAGCCTCTCGACGACCACGCCACAAGGAACGCCATGACCTCGAGCATCCTCAAGAACGCCGGCCGCGTGCGCAAGGCGGTCTTCCCCGTCGCCGGCTCCGGCACGCGCTTCCTGCCGGCCACCAAGGCGATGCCCAAGGAGATGCTGCCGGTGGTCGACAAGCCGCTGATCCAGTACGCGGTCGAGGAAGCGGCGGCGGCCGGCATCGAGATGATGATCTTCGTCACCGGCCGCAACAAGCGCGCCATCGAGGACCATTTCGACCGCAGCCCGGAACTCGAGATGCTGCTGCAGGCCAGCGGCAAGCAGCAGCTGCTCGACGCGCTGCTCACGGCCACGCCCAAGGGCATCAATTTCGTGTTCGTGCGCCAGCCCGAGCCGCTGGGACTGGGCCACGCGGTGCTGTGCGCCCAGCCGGTGGTCGGCGACGAGCCGTTCGCCGTGATCCTCGCCGACGACCTGATCGACGCCCAGCCCGGCGTCACTGCGCAGCTGGTGCAGAGCTACGAGCGCCACGGCACCTCGGTGCTGGCGGTGGAGGACGTGCCGCTGGAGGACACCTCGAAGTACGGCATCGTCGCCACCGAGGCGCTGCCCGGCGCCGCTGCCGGCGAGGAGCGTGTCACGCTGTTCGTCGAGAAGCCGCGGCCGGAGGACGCGCCGTCCACGCTGGCCGTCGTGGGCCGCTATGTGCTGCGCCCCGAGATCTTCGCCGAGCTGGCGCGCACGCAGCGCGGGCGCGGCAACGAGATCCAGCTCACCGACGCGATCGCGCGGCGCGTGCCGATGGGCGAAGTCACCGTCCACCGCTTCGACGGGACGCGCTTCGACTGTGGCTCCAAGGCGGGATTCCTGGCCGCGAACATGGCGCTCGGACGGCGCCAGGGACTCATCGACTAGCCGTCCCGGCCCTCATGGCAAGCGACCCCGTAACAAAGGCGCAACGCGCCGCGCAAAAGGGCCAGCGCCCCGTGTGCGTCTGGCTGACCGGACTGCCCGGCGCCGGCAAATCGACCATCGCCCAGGCGCTCGACGCGGCCCTGTACCGCCTGGGGCGGCACGTCGTGGTGCTCGACGGGGACCTGCTGCGGACCGGCCTGAACCGCGACCTGGGCTTCACGGCCGAGGCACGCGCCGAGAACATCCGCCGCGCGGCCGAGGTTGCGCACCTGATGACCGAAGCCGGACTGATCGTCGTCTGCGCCTTCATCAGCCCGTTCCGCAGCGAGCGGCGCTTCGCCCGCGGGCTCTTCGAGGACGGCGAATTCGTCGAGGTCTACCTCGATGTCACCACCGAAGTCTGCGAATCGCGCGACCCCAAGGGGCATTACGCCAAGGCGCGGCGCGGCGAGATCAAGAACTACACCGGCATCGACGGCAGCTACCAGGTGCCGGAGGCGCCGGAATTGCGCCTGGACACCGCGCAGCTGTCGCTGGAGGAGTGCGTGGCGCGGATACTGGCGAGCGTCGTATCTCCCTCTCCCGCGTGCGGGAGAGGGTCGGGGTGAGGGAGTCAGCGGCTGTGATCCTGCGCTGACCCTCACCCCTGCCCTCTCCCGCGCGCGGGAGAGGGGGAAGATGCCCGAGGCAATCAAGCGTTGGCGATGCGGGCCACCAGGGCGCGGGTGTATTCCTTGGTGTTGCTCTTGCCGCCCAGGTC
>Ga0181525_10000351_pt1 | contig 40827 bp, 37 predicted proteins | sample PEATcosm2014_Bin_48_FD_121100 | JGI IMG/M metagenome (GOLD analysis project Ga0181525, IMG submission 121100) | Peatland microbial communities from MTU Mesocosm Facility, Houghton, MI, USA - PEATcosm2014_Bin06_10_metaG | ecosystem: Environmental > Terrestrial > Soil > Wetlands > Peat | place... | reverse complement strand
TCGATCCGGCCGCTGATCGATTGGCTCGATTACAACGGCTACACCGTGGTCACCAAGGCGACCAAGGAATTCGTCGACCAGACCGGCCGGCGCAAGGTCAAGGGCAACATGGACATCGAGCTCGCGGTCGATGCCATGGAGATCGCGCCGCATATCGATCAGCTGGTGCTGTTCTCCGGCGACGGCGATTTCCGCTCGCTGGTCGAGGCGGTGCAGCGGCGCGGCGTCCGCGTTATTGTGGTATCGACGATTTCAACCCAGCCGCCGATGATCGCCGACGAATTGCGCCGCCAGGCAGACGAGTTCGTCGACATCGTTGCGCTGCAGGGAAAAATCGGGCGCGATCCTAATGAGCGCCCGATGCGCGAGCCGCGAGAACCGCGCGACGGCCGCGAGCCGCGTCACACGCCGCAATTCCTTCAGCGCTCGACCGGCGCCGCCGTGGCGCAGCGCGTCGAGGTCGAAGCCGAAGACGAATTCGACGAAGATTAGGCCGGCGCTGTGGCCGCTATGGCCGCGACTTTGCCCCCAAGCGGCAAGCCGGGCCGCGATTGTTCGCGCTGCCCGCGCCTCGTGGCCTTTCGCCAGGAATGGCGGGGCAAAGAACCGGGCTGGTTCAACGCGCCGGTCCCCTCCTTCGGCCCGGTCGACGCGCGGCTTCTCATCGTCGGGCTTGCGCCCGGACTGCGCGGCGCCAACCGCACCGGCCGGCCGTTTACCGGCGATTACGCCGGCGACCTTCTTTACGCGACGCTTAAGGAATTCGGCTTCGGACGCGGCGACTACGCGGCGCGGCCCGATGACGGCTTCACCCTGATCGATTGCCGTATCACCAACGCGGTGCGTTGCCTGCCGCCGGAGAACAAGCCGACGCCGCGGGAGATCGCGACCTGCCGCGATTTCCTTGTCGCCACCATCAGGGAAATGCCGAAACTGCGCACCGTCCTTACGCTGGGGCGGATCGCCCACGAAACCCTGATCGCCGCACAAGGGGCCAAGCGCCGCGACTATGCGTTCAGCCACGGCCGCACGCATGGCATGGGCGCGATCGCCTTATTCAACAGCTATCATTGCTCGCGCTACAACACGAACACCGGCGTGCTGACGCCGCAAATGTTCCGCGACGTGTTCGCGCAGGTGCGCAAGCTTCTCGACGCGGGTTAGGACCTCACAGTTTTACGCGAAAATCGCGGCTTCGTATTTGCCCGCGCCCATCTCGCCGGGCGGGAAGATGCCGTGGCGCTCGATCCATTCGAACGACTCTTCGAAAGTCTCTTTCGAATACGGCTCGAACACCAGACGCTCCCCCGGACCCCACCGCCGGGTATCCATCTGATCGTGGAAGCGCGCTGGAAATTCCTTCTTGTAATAGTGGGTGTACAGCTCCGGCCGCAGATCGACGTCGCGTTGCGCGCGGCGCAGCGCACGGAAATATTTGCGCACATCATCCGGGTCCGGCGTGCCGGTGACCATCGACGCGATCATGAACGTGGTGTCGATGATTTTGCGGAAACCAAGCTGCTCGGCAAAATAATACGGCCCGCTGAAAAGCGAAGCGGCCGGCAACTTACCGTCGATCAGCATCTCCATCCGGCTGAACAGCATGCCATCGTTGAACGAAAGCTTGATCTCCTCGGGTTTAAGATATTGCTCGAGCCCCTGGATGGTCGCGTAATGGCTGCCCGACTGATAGCCGACCGAGATCGGCACGCCGGCGAGGTCGGCGGGCGTCTTTACTTTTGAATCTGCCGGCACGAATACGCCGCAGGGCGTGACCGAATAGCAATCGGCATAGAGCTTACCGTGGCCGTTGGAGGCAGCGACGTTCACCGTCCAGTGACAAGCGCCGCTGACGTTGCAGGTGCGGCCAGCTTCGAAGGTTTGGTAGGCGCCGACCTTGCTGCCGAGGTTATGGCCGCTGCCCTTGCTTGAATCCATTGCCTCGCGAAATTCATAGTCGAGGCCCTCGGCGGCGAAGTGGCCCTTTTCCTCAGCCACCCACTCCTGCAGCCGGAAATGCGGTGCAACGACGAATTTCGACATGGAAGCCTCTTGCTGTGAGTGTATTGAAGCTAGCGATTGCTGCGCAGCCAGGCAATCACTTCGGCCGCGCTCTGGTCGGGCGGGAATACCGGATAGAACACTTTGGTAATGACGCCGTCGTCGATGACCCATGCCATGCGCTTGAGCAGCGTCATGCCGCCGGCCGTGAATGTCGGCAATTGCAACGCGCGCGTGAACTCAAGCTTTTCGTCCGACAGGACCGGGAATGGCAGATGCAGCCGCTCGGCCGCTTCGCGCTGATAATCGGTATTCTGGGTCGACAGCCCGAACACGTGACCAACGCCCAGTTCTTTTAGCTCGCCGAAGTGATCGCGGAAGCTGCACGATTGCGGCGTGCAGCCGCGTGCGCCGGGAATGTCGTCCCAGCCCGGCGGCAGATCGACACCTGGCACCCCTGTACGCGGATAAATGTAAAGCACCGTGCGGCCGACGATCACCGACAGATTGAAAGCGCCGCTCCTCGTCGCCGACAGCGCCAGATCGGGCAGCTTCACGCCGGCGAGGTGGCGCGCCGCGCCATCGTCCTGCGGCGCCGGGATGTTGGGCGGCAGATGGGTCGGATCGTGCTTGCCTGGCGCTTCTCTAGCTTGTGTCATGTCTTGCGCTCCGGTGTAGGACATGAACTCGATCAGCGAGCCGTCGGGATCGCGGAAGTAGACGCTGGTCCCGGCACCTTTGGCGCCGAACCGCTGTAACGGGCCGCGCTCGATCGCTACTCCACAACGTTTGAGATGGATTATCGCATCCCCGATCGGTCCGCGCCATTCAAAGCAAAGGTCGCTGTTGCCGGGAGCGACCGGAAGCCGCGCCACTTCGGCGGGCTGGACGCCGGGGCCATGCACGTTGAGCTGCCGGTCGCCGAAGCGATAGGCATAGCCGACCGGCCGGACGATCAATTCGGCACCCAGCACCTTGGTGTAGAAGGCGTTCGAGCTCTCCCAGTCGGTCACATGGATAACGCAATGGTCGAGTGTCACCGGCAGCATCGCGTTCAACCCCTTTGCCGCAGCAGCCGGCCGCGCTCGCGCTCCCACGAGCGCTTCTTTTCTGTGTCGCGCTTGTCGTAGAGTTTTTTGCCACGCGCCAGAGCGAGCTCGACCTTGGCCCGTCCTCGCTCGTTGAAATAGAGCTTGAGCGGAACGAGCGTCATGCCCTCGCGCTCGACGGCGCCGATAAGCTTGTTGATCTGCCGGCGATGCAGCAGGAGCTTGCGCGGCCGTTTCGGCGCGTGATTGAAGCGGTTGGCTTGCAGATATTCCGGGATGTTGGAGTTGATCAGCCAAATTTCGCCGCCGCGGGCATCGGCATAGGATTCCGCGATCGTCGCTTTGCCAAGACGCAGCGATTTGACTTCGGTGCCGGTGAGCGCAACGCCCGCCTCCATCGTCTCGTCGATGAAAAAGTTGAAGCGGGCTTTGCGGTTGTCGGCGACGACCCGCAATTTCCGTTCCGTCTTTGAAGCCTTCGCCGCCATTGCCTGCGTTAGCCCGCTCAGCGGCTCTTGAGCAGGTCGCGGATCTCGGTGAGGAGCTGTTCCTCTTTGGTCATCGCCGTCGCCTTCGGCGCTTCCGCCGGCATCAACCTGCTGACCAGGCGTATCACCCAGAACAGTACCCAGGCGACGATGATGAAATTAAGCGTAACGGTGAGAAAGCTGCCCCAGGCGAACACCGCGCCCTCTTTCTTGGCTTCGGCAAGGCTTGTGGCCGTCACTTTGGCCGATAGCGGCAGAAAGTGATTGGAGAAGTCGAGCCCGCCGGTGATCGCGCCGATCACCGGCATGATCAGGTCGCCGACCAGCGACTGCACGATATTGTTGAACGCCACGCCGATGATCACGCCGACCGCAAGATCAATGACATTGCCGCGCAATGCGAACTTCTTGAAATCCTCGATCATCGGCATCCGGTCACTCCTTGTCTTCTCTGGAGGGCGAGAACGAGGAGACTAGCGCAAAATCAGCGGGAAGCTAGTTGATCAAGCCGGCATGTACCATGGCGTCGCGCACGGCGGCGCGCGTCTTCTCCGCGACCGGCACCATCGGAAGCCGCACGGTGTCGCTGCACTTGCCGATGAGAGACAGTGCATATTTGACCGGCGCGGGGCTGGTTTCGATGAAAAGATTGATGTGCAGGGGGGCAAGCTTGTCCTGCAGCTTCAAAGCGGCGGAATAGTCGCCTTTCAGGCATGCCGCCTGGAATTCGGCGCACAACCGCGGCGCCACGTTCGACGTCACCGAAATGCAGCCGTGACCGCCATGCGCCATGAAACCGAGCGCGGTGATGTCCTCGCCCGACATCTGATTGAAGTCCTCGCCCATCGCCGCACGCTGCTGCGTCACCCGCGTCATGTTCGCGGTCGCGTCCTTGACTCCGGCGATATTGGGAAGCTCGTAAAGCCGCTTCATGGTGTCGACCGACATGTCGATCACCGAGCGCGGCGGGATATTGTAGATCAGGATCGGAATGCCAATCGCGTTGTTGATCGCCTTAAAGTGCTGGTAGAGCCCTTCCTGCGTCGGCTTGTTGTAATAAGGCGTGACCACCAGCACCGCATCGGCGCCGGACTTTTCCGCGTGGCGGGCGAGATCGATCGCTTCCTTGGTCGAGTTCGAGCCGGCCCCGGCCACGACCGGAACCCGCCCGCTCGCTTCCTCGACGCACCACTCGACCACATGGCGATGCTCCTCGTGGGACAGCGTCGGGCTCTCGCCGGTCGTGCCCACCGGCACGAGACCGTTAGTGCCCTCGGCAATCTGCCATCCGACCAGGTCGCGGAAGGCCTTCTCGTCGACGGAACCGTTCTTGAAAGGCGTGACGAGCGCGGTAAAGGAGCCTCGAAAGCTCGTCTTGGCGGTCATAACACGATCCTTTGAGCGGTTCCGGCATGAGGCGCCGTGCAGCCGCGACGATAAATAACGGGTCGCGGCGCCGCTTGAAAGCCCCCGCCCGGGGTTCACAGCCCGATCTGACCGTAGGAACGGGCCGTCAGCGGCGTTACACTGAATATTGCGAATCCAGGAGCACCCGAGGCCAGTGCCCCGCTTTTGCCGCGAAACTCGTCGATTGCCGTCTGCGCGCGCGGGCATTAGCACTTCTTCAATCTTGCCAACGGAAGAAAAATGCCGGTACCGCCGGCGCGCGCGAGAAAATCGGGGGGCGCCACGGCAGAAAGGTCCGTGCCGGTGACAGCCATTCGCCTCATTATCCTGTTGGCTGCGGTCGCGTTCGCGGCCGGAGAGGTTTGCGCGGCATCGCTGCCAGAAGCGACCCCGCTGCCGCGGCCAAGACCGGCATTGACGTCCGGCTTGCCGGGCAGGCTCGCGGCACACGTTCCGGCCGGTCAGCGCGCACCCGCTCCGATGCCGATCAGTCCGTCATCGGCCGATGTGTTCGCTACCTCCTCGATCCAGGCCCCGCGGCTTACGCGCTACAGCGCACCGGCGCGGCCGTCCCTGCAACTGGCGATGGCGACGAGCACGGCCACCACGCCGCTCGACCTTGCCGCGGTCAAACAGGCAATCGAACTCGTGCGCAAGGGCCGGCCCGACGAAGCCACCTCGGTCGCCGGTAACATTGCCGATCCGACCGCCCGCAAACTGGTCGAATGGGTGATCCTGCGCAGCGACGATATCGAGCTCGATTTTCCGCGCTACGCGGCATTCATCGCCGCCAATCCGGGCTGGCCGGGCGTCTTGTTCCTGCGCAAGCGCGCAGAAGCGGCGCTTTGGCAGCAGCAGGCGGCGCCGCGGGCGGTGATCGAGTTCTTCCGGAGCGAACCGCCGCATACCGCCAAGGGACGATTTTCGCTGGCGCGGGCGCTTCTCGCCGAGGGCGACCGCGCCGGTGCACAGGGCCTGGTGCGCGAGGCTTGGCGCAAGGACGGCTTCTCCGCCGACGTCGAGGCGCAGGCGCGCGCCGCCTTTGCCGGCCTGATCAGCCCCGCCGACGATAAAGCGCGCATGGACGCGCGTTTCGATGTCGATGACGACGATGCCGGCTTGCGGGCGGCGCGCCAGCTCGGCGCGATCGAAGCTGCCGTCGCCAAAGCTCGTGCTGCGGTCATCAACAAATCCGGCAAGGCCAAGGCGTTGCTCGACGCGGTTCCGGCGGCGGCGCAGCACGACGCCGGTTACATGTTCAGCCGCATCCAGTGGCTTCGCCGCGCCGACAAGATCGTCGAAGCCGCGCGCTGGATGCTGGCCGCGCCGCACGAGCCGGATCGGCTGGGCGATCTCGATCAATGGTGGGTCGAGCGGCGGCTTGTCGCGCGCAAGCTCCTTGACCTCGGCGATGCGAGAATGGCCTACGAGGTCGCCAATGGCGCCGCCGCGCCGGTCAACGAGAATTATCGCTCCGAACAGCAATTCACCGCCGGTTGGATTGCGCTGCGCTTTCTGCGCGAGCCGGCGGCGGCGCTCGCCCATTTTGCCCGTATCGGCGACGGCGTCAGCAACCCGATCACGCTGGCGCGCGCGTATTATTGGCAGGGCCGCGCCGCCGAAGCCCTCGGGCGCGGGCAGGAAGCGCGCGCCTATTACGAGAATGCCGCGCGCTATCCAACCGCCTATTACGGCCAGCTGGCCCGGGCGCGGCTCGGCATCGAGGCCGTCACCTTGCGCAGCCTGCCGGAGCCGGGCGCCGAGCTTCAGCGCCTCGAAGTCGTGCGTGTGTTCGAAATCCTCTACGCGGTAGACGAACGTGACCTCGCCGCCGTGATGGCCGCCGAGCTCGGCGACAAGGCGACGGATGTCGGCGCGCTTGCCACCGTCGCCGAGATCGCTACTCGCCACAATGACGCGCGTTCGACGCTCCTGATCGGCAAGTCCGCGCTTGCGCATGGCCTGCCGCTCGAGCGCTACGCGTTCCCGGATTTCGGCGTGCCGGATTATCAGCAGATCGGACCGGAGGTTGAGCGCCGCGTGGTCTATTCGATCGTGCGCCAGGAGAGCGCGTTCAACCCCAAAGTCGTCTCCAGTGCCAACGCCATCGGATTGATGCAGGTTACGCCCGCCGCCGCTCGCGATACCGCCAAGCGCTTCAACGTTTCTTTCGACCGGCACCGCCTGATGGCCGATGTCATCTACAACGCGCAGCTTGGAACCGCCGAGCTCGGCAACGACATCGCGAGCTGGCGCGGCTCCTATATCCTGGCCTTCGTCGCCTATAATGCGGGCCCGCGCCGGGCGCGGGAATGGATCGAGCAATATGGCGACCCGCGCGATCGGAAGGTCGATCCGATCGACTGGATCGAGCGTATCCCGATCTCCGAAACCCGCAATTACGTGCAGCGCGTCATTGAAAATATGCAGGTTTATCGCGCCCAGCTGGGCGATCCGCGGCTGTTGATCGAGGCCGACCTGCACCGCGGCGGCTAAATGGCGTTGCCGCAGCGTTTTCCTCGTTGCCCTCCGGCCCAAGTCGCAGCTAATGTCATTTTTGTGACCTTGCCGTACATGAACGGTGAAGGCGGGCGACAGGGACCGGCATGAACAAGCCTTCCCCTCATTTGGTGCCGCAGTCGCGTTACGGCGCGCACCAACGCGGCAAAAGCCTGTTCATCACCACGCAGGACGGGCTGCGGCTGCACGTGCGCGAGTACGGCACACGTTCGGCCCCCGGCATCCCGGTGGTCTGCCTGCCGGGCCTCGCCCGCACCGCGGCTGATTTCGACGAACTCGCGCCGGCACTCGCCGCCGGTCCGCCGCAGCGCCACGTTATCGCGATCGATTCCCGCGGCCGCGGCCAATCCGATCACGATGCCGATCACGCCAACTACAATTGCATCGTCGAGCTCGGCGACATCTTTAGCGTTCTGATCGCGCTCGGCGTTGGGCCGGCGATCTTCGTCGGCAGCTCGCGCGGCGGCATCCTCACGATGATGATGGCGGTGATGTATCCGATGGCGATTGCCGGCACGGTGATGCACGATGTCGGTCCCGTGACGGAGGCAAAAGGCTTCGCCCGCATCAAGGGCTATCTCGGCAAGCTGCCGCATCCGCGCACTTACGAAGAAGGCGCCGACATATTGCGCGGGCTCCTCGGCCCGCAATTTCCCAAACTGACCCACGAGCAATGGCTGGGAGCTTCGAAGCGGACTTGGCATTTCAAGCACGGCGCGCTCAAGCCTGCCTTCGATGTCGGCATCGCCAATGCGATCTCCGGCATCGATGTCGAACACCCGATGCCCGCGCTGTGGAACGAGTTCGACGCGCTCGCCGGCGTTCCGATGCTGGTCGTTCGCGGGATGAATTCAGACATGCTGTCGACGACGACGGTGGACGGGATGCGCGCGCGGCGGTCGAAAATGGACCTGATCGAAGTCGCCGACCAGGGGCACGCGCCGCTACTTGAGGGTGAATTGGTGCGGCAGATCGTTCGCTTCGTCGAGAGCTGCGAAGCCGAGCGCGAGCAGGCGCCGAGCGCAAATTAGACGTCCAGCAATAAACGAGATCGGCTTACCAGCCCGCCTTGTAATTGAGCCGGCCGAGCAAGCTCTGGCTCTTCAGCGCGGTCGAGTACACTTCCGGCGAGCCGGAAATGGGCGGCCCGGCATTTGGCGAGTTCGGAGCGCCATTGCCGAAGTCGGTGTAGAGATATTCAAGCCCCAAGGACAGCTTGGGCGTGATCTGGTATTCGAGGCCGACGCCGGCCGTCCAGCCGTTAAGCTGCGTGCCTTGCGAAAATGCTCCGAATTGGGTGGCGCCCTGCAGCGGCGAGCCGATATCGGCGGACGCAAAGCCGCCCTTCATGTAAGGCAGCCACTGACCGAACGAATAGCCGATCTTGCCGGTGACGGTACCGAGCCAATTCATGTTCGGCGACCAGGCGCCGGAAGTGAGCCCCGGCAGGTACGGGGCGGTGAAACGGCCATCGAAGTTCGCCGCCGCCAGCGAGCCTTCAAGTCCGAACACCAAATTTCCCGATTGAAAGTTGTAGCCGAAATTTTCGCTCGCCGGCCGGCCGGAAGCGCCCGGCGAGACAAAGCCGCCCGACGGCGCGAGCGTCGTCCATGGGATGGCGTCGGAGCCGCTGCCAGGGTTGGAGCGGAGATAGAAACCCGCCCAATCGGGCTTTTGCGTCGGCGCGGGCGCAGGCGTCACGGAACTCAAGTCGAACGCGGACGCGGCTTGCACGAAGCAAGTCGCCACGCAGGCAACGACCAATAACTTGCAGGCCCTGCGAAGAAGCACCGCATTCACCTCATTCGTGTCCGCAAGCTCTCAAGAACTTTCCCAGAGCCCAAGCGCAAAGCTGCGCGTTGCGAATCCGCACACCTCGCCCGTTCTCATAATATACCTGTGGGCACTTTGGGTCGATGCTGGCGCGGAATGCGGTGAACGGCATAAGTCATTATAAGGACTATGCTTTTCACTCTGTCTGACTTTTTCGCGCCGGGTGTTGCAAATATGGCTCAGGGCGACCGCCCGTTGCGCGACTCAACTCAAGCCCTCCGCCCGCCAAACGAAAGCGCCGCCGGGCTGGCCGGCGGCGCTTCGTAAACGTTAAGCGCGCAGTTTTTAGAACCGGAAGCGGACGCCGGCCGTTGTCGCAAGATTGTTGCGGGCAATATCGCCGTTGGCGATGCCGCCAAACGCCGCCGAGTACATGGTGCCGATGTAAGCGTCCCACTTCGGCAGGAACCGCCAGTCGAGAACCACTGAATAAGTGTCGAACCAGCCAGCGCATCGTGAGTTGTTAGGCGCCGCCCCGGGACTGCAATTAACCCCGTTAACGTATGTGCTCTGGATGAAGTGATAGTAGGCACCAATCAGATCCAGATCCTTGGTGATGCCGTATTTGGCACCGGTCCACATGACCTGAAAAATTTCATTGTTGCAGCCGGTGCCCGATGCGCAGGCGGAGTTGAACGCGTTGTTATTGATCGAAGTGCCGTTTACGCCCGCCACACCACCGTTATTGGTTGTATTGGGATTAACGAACAAGAAGCCGTCATCCTGGAAGGCAGTCTGCTTATCGCTCGGATTGGAGAACTGGATCCATTCATAGCCGGCATACAGCGTGATGAGCGGTGTCGGCGGAGGTGGAGCCGCTCCTTTGACGACCACGGGCGGAGCTGCTGACGTACTACCGAAGGTCCATTTGGCGAGCGCCATGAAGGCCGTCTGGTCGGAGAGCGTCGCCTTGAGGGCGGCATCAGCGGGGAACGTGGTTGGCCAGCCAAGAGAGATGCCTTGGCCCGGGTACATTACCGAAATATTCACCGCGTCTCTCTCGAAAGTGCCGATGGCATCCAATGAGATCACGCCGGGAACCAAATGCTTGATGTCCCCGCCGATGCCGCCTGAGACCGCGCCGTTATTGGGGTTAAATGTCCCATAGCCGCCAGAACCACCGAATAATCCGACCGGCTGCACCATGGCTGACAGCCGGAAGTCGCCGATAGTGTCGCGATACTTGATCGCCGTGGTCCAGCGCGCATCCTCGGTGTCGCCGGCGCCGGCGGTCTTGCCAGAATAGCCGATCGGCGAGAAGGCATACGAAGCGCCCATCGGATCGTAAGCAACGATCCCGTCGTTCTCCAGCGCATTTTGCCGGCCGAAGGTCAGCGTGCCGAACGTCGTTGAACTAACACCGACGTAGTTCTGCGCCGCCAGCCAGCCCCACCTGCTCGAGTCGAACGGTAGAGCTTCCTGGTTCTGCGGCGTATTGATGGCGTTCTGCAAAGCCTGCGGGGCGTTGGCCAACAGGAGCGAATACGGGTCGAACGCAACCCCGCCCTCGGCAACAAACGACCAGCCGCCCGGGGCGATAGGTTCGATGATCTTGACCCCTACGTTCGATTGGCTCAGGCCGTTGGGAGCCAGTAAAAACCCGTTCAGACGGTTCGTCGCACCCGTTCCACCAGCACCAAGCAAGTAACCGGCGCCGGTCGGGAAGTTCGGGTCGAACGGCGTGCCATGCGTCATATAGCTGCCGCCCAAATCGACGGTGCCGAAGAAGGTGACGCCGTACCAGCTCAGCGGACAGGCTGTGAAGAAGAAATCGTAGACGCCACCGCACGCCGCCGACGGCGGTGGCACGTAGGTCATCGGCGCCTTGGTCACCATCGGCTCGTCGGCGAAAGCGCTCGTCGCGTAAGTAGCGCCAGCGAGAACCGTCGCTGCGGACAAAGCCGCGGACAGACTGAGCTTTTTGACCGTGCCCGCTCTTCGTTTGACGACCATAGCCCCCTCCACCGTTATGATTGAATGCCGAGAATGCGGTGCCCGTACCCGTGGTAAATTTCCCGAATGACGGATGGATGACAATCGGTTCCCTAATCGAGCATTAGCGATATTGTGACGACGGATTTCCGACTGTCAGTGGCAAAAATACAACGTTGGAGTCAGCTCGATACAACGCGCGCTCCGAGGAAGTTTTTATTCGACGTGAAACGCCAAAACGGCGCGCAACGCCGAAAATGGCGCGGGTTTTTTGCCAAAAACTCCGATTTGAAACATTAGCGAGCCGGATTCGGCGCGATCAAGCTCTTGAACGCGGCGGCGATCGCCGGCAGCGGCGGTGGAATTGGCGGGATTGCCTGATAATCCTCCCAGCCGCTGCCGAGCGATTTGTAGAGTGTCACGAGCTGCGCCGCGGCACTCTCCTGCGCGAGCACGTACTGCTGCTCGATCTCGAACTCCTGGCGCTGCGCATCGATGACGTTGAGTGAATCGGTCAGGCCGCGGTCGAATCGCTCGGTGGCAAGCGACACCGCGCGCCGCGCCGCCGTCAGCGCATCGGCCAAGTGACGCAAGCGATTCTGTTGGGCGGCGTAGGCGTCGACGGCGGTATCTACTTCTCGCACGGCGTTGAGCACCGTTTGCTTGTAATTGAACAAAAGCTCGCGGCTGCGAAAATCGGCCTTTTCCACGATGGCGTCGAGCCGGCCGAAATCCAACAGCGGCACTGCGACCCCCGGCCCGACCGACCAGATCGGATTGATCGCGGCTGGCGTGGCGCCCACGCCCTGCTGCCACCCGGCGGAAGCAATCAGCGCTACGTGCGGAAACAGGTCGGCGGTCGCGACGCCGATCAGCGCGGTCGCGCCCGCCAATTGCCGCTCGGCTTCGAGGATGTCGGGACGGCGGCGCAGCAGGTCGATCGGCAAGCCGGAGCGGATACGCGACGGCAACGCTGGAAGAATCCCCGGCCGCGCCAGCTCGTGGCCGAGGTTTTCCGGAAATTCTCCGAGCAGCACGGCGATCACGTAGCGCGCGGCGTCGATGCGCGCGATCAGCGGGGCAACTTGCGCCTGCAACTGGGCCAGTTCGCGCTGCGCGAGCGTAACGTCGAGCTCATTGGTGATGCCGCGATTATAGCGCTCGTGGACGAAGTCGACGTATTTCCGCGCCACCTCGATGTCTTTGCGCAGCACCGCTAGCTGCATTTGCAGCGCGCGAAGGTCGAGATAGGCGCGGGTTACGTCGGCGACCAACGAAATGAGCACCATGTTGCGGGCGGCGATGGCAGCATCGACGTCGTACTGCGCCGCTTCGATGGCGCGCCGAAATTTGCCGAACACATCGATTTCCCATCCGGCGTCAAAGCCGACGATGTTCGAGACGCGCGTGAAGCCGGCACCGTTCTCTGCGGAGACAAGCGGTTGCGACACGCGCGAGCGGGCCAGATCGCTGCCGGTGCCCAATGCGCCGCCTTCGCTCGCTTCGGCGGCCGGCAGCGCCGCGCCGACGACGACCGCTTCCTGGGCGCGGGCCTGCTGGATCCGGTTCAAGGCGATTTCGAGCGTCGGGCTCGCCGCTATCGCGCGGTCGATCAGCGAATCCAGTTCACGATCATGCAGCGTGCGCCACCATTTGGTGCTGGCGACCATGCGATTGGCGGCCACTTTGGAGGACGCCGCGGCAATGAAGCTCGCCGGCATCGCCGGCTCGGGAGGGTGATAATCGGGACCGACCGCGCAAGAGGCGACGCCGAGGCTCATCGCGGCACCGAGGATGGAGAAACACCGCCACGCCGTGCCATCGCTCCGGCGCGGACCAACTCTGGGCGAAAGCTTGGCTGGCGCCGGCACGGACGAATCCACCCCACTCACAGAAGCGGCGACTGCTGGCTGCGATGATCTAGGCCATCAGCGGCGCCGACACGGCACGCCACAACCCGCCTGCGGATGGTGTTCCCCCGATCGCCGACAATGAGAGGTTTTAGGCAGGCGCGCAAGCGACCGTTCGCCGCTGGTCCCCGCTAGTCCGGCGCGTTACTGCCGCTAAAAATGAGAAGCGCCGCCGGGTTAGCCGGCAGCGCTTCGCAAACGTCAAGCGCGCAGTTTTTAGAACCGGAAGCGGACGCCGGCCACGGTGGAAAGGTTGTTACGGGCAATATCGCCGTTGGCGAGGCCGCCAAACGCCGCCGACCACGTGGTGCCGATGTAAGTGTCCCACTTCGGCAGGAACCGCCAGTCGAGAACCAATGAATACTCGTCGAACCAGCCGGCGCACCGTGAGTTGTTGGCCGCCGCCGAGGGAGTACAATTAACCCCGTTAACATATGTGCTCTGGATGTAGTGATAGTAGGCACCAACGATATCCAGGTCTTTGGTGATGCCATATTTGGCACCCGTCCACATAACCTGGAAGATTTCACTGGTGCAGCCGGTGCCCGATCCGCACGCGGCGTTGAACGCGTTGTTGGCGATCGTCGTGCCGTTGCCGCTTAGCACAGAACCGGCCGCGTTGACGAAATTGAACTGGAAGCCGTCATCCCGGAAGGATGATGTCACCGGATCGCTCGGATTGGAGAACTGGATCCATTCGTAGCCGGCGTAAAGGGTGAGCGGGATACCGGAGGGTCCGGTCGGCGCAGGAGCTGCTTTACCCACGACGGGTGGCGTCGTGTTTCCCCACGAACCGAAGCTCCATTTGGCGAGTGCCATGAACGCTGTGTTATTGGAAAGCGTCGCCTTGAGGCCGCCAGCGGGGAACGTGGTCGGCCAGCCGTTGGCAATGCCTTGGCCGGGGAACAGTGTCGACCAATTCACCGCATCCTTCTCGAAAGTGCCGATGGCATCCAACGAGATCACGCCGGGAACCAAATGCTTGATGTCCCCGCCAATGCCGCCTGAGAACGCGCCGTTATTGGGGTTAAATGCGTTGTAGCCGGCCTGGCCGCCACCGATCGGTTGCCCCATGGCTACCAGCCGGAAGTCGCCGATATTGACGCGATATTTGATCGCCGTGGTCCAGCGGGCGTCCTCGGTGTCGCCGCCGCCGGCGGTCTTGCCGGAATAGCCGATCAGCGAGAAGGCGTACGAAGCGCCCAGCGGATCGTAGGCATTGATCCCGTCCGTCTCTGGCGCATTTAGCCGGCCGAAGGTCAGCGTGCCGAAAGTCGGTGAACTAACGCCGGCGTAGTTCTGCGCTGCCAGCCAGCCCCACCGGCTCGAGTCGTACGGTACAGCTTGCTGGTTCTCCGGCACATGGATGGAGTTAAATTCCGCCTGCGGGGCATTGGCCAAAAGGGCTGAATACGGGTCGAACGCAAGCCCGGCCTCGGCAACAAACGACCAGCCGCCCGGGGCGATAGGTTCGTTAACCCTGAACCCTACGTTCGATTGGCTCAAGGCGTTCGGAGCCAAGACAAACCCGGGCGTCCGGTTCGTCGCATTCGTCCCGCCGGCACCAACCACGTAAAGTTGGCCGGTCGGATGGTTCGGGTCGAACGGCGTGCCACGCGTTTCATAGCCGCCGCCGACGTCCACGATGCCGAAGAAGGTGACGCCGTACCAGGAAAGCGGACAGGCCGTCAGGAAGAAGTCGTTGACGCTGCCGCAAGCAACCGACGGCGGCGGCACGTAGGTCATCGGCGCCTTGGCCACCATCGGCTCGTCGGCGAAAGCGCCCGTCGCGTAAGTAGCGCCAGCGACAACCATCGCCGCAATGGCGGTCGACAAGCGAATCGTCTTCATATTGGCCCCCTGCCCCGTAAAGCGGCTTCTTCCCGCTATTATTCGCTAGGCTATAGCCCCACGCTGTATTCGCTAGTACACAACGGAGCTTGTCAACAGATTGCCGGCGGTCGATCAAAGGCTGCGCGGGTATGTGACATCGGCGCCACAGTCTGATTTCACGGGAGAAATTCGGGAGAAGAATATCGTGTCACTGGGCGACTTTACGGGTCGATTTTTCGTTGTGTTGTTCTTTGCTGTTGCGGCGGCGCTGGCCGGATCGGCGTTGGCGCAGGAGCCGGTCGGTTGTGACAAGTTCAAATGGCCCATTGATAAAGAGCGCGCGTTGCTGGCCGTAGCCGTGCCGGTCGCCCTGGGCGGCGACGTGGCGCAGCCGCTTGCGGGAGGCGTGAAGCTCGCCCTTTCGCCATACGCCGATGCGAAGCTTCCTGTGGAGCCGAGCCGTGCGCCGAAAGCGCCGGATTCCTACGCCGGCTTCGTGCACTATGGCGCCCTGCCGCAGGCGGCGACCTATCGGATCACATTGTCCGAACCGGCCTGGATCGACGTTGTGCAAAACGGGCAGATGGCCGAATCGGTCGCTTTCAGCGGAGCACTCGGCTGCGACGGCATCCGCAAAAGCGTGAAGTTCAACCTCGCCGCATCCCCGTTCATTATCGAATTAAGCGGGACCGCCGCGCGCGAGGTCGCCATAGCGGTGACGCCGGACTAAAAAACGCCGCTCGCGGCGCGGCTTCAATCCGCCGGGCCGCCTTCCGGCGCCAACGCTGGAGCATAATCCCTCGGCACTTGGAAAAGCTCCGGCCGTTGCTGGCCGTAGCTTACCGAGCGCGCCTCGATCACGGTCTGGCGGTCGATCACCAGGCGCAGCATCACGCCGTCGGGCGTTACGCACAATGTGCGGGTTTCGACGTCCTCGGTCCATAACCATTCGGTGCAGTGCAATCCCGCCACGACCAACTCGTCGCCGCGCTTGAGCACCGCGCCCTTTTTTGGGTCAGCCGGTCGGCGCGCAGAGCCCTCCAGCTTGCGGAAGGTGCGGGTTTTGGGATTGAGCAGTGTGAACTCGCCTTTATCGATATCGAAGATCGTGCTCGACTTGTCAGGTCCGTCGACGCGCTCGAGATGCCCGTCAACCAACCAGCGCCGGCGTTCGCGAATCTTCTGCTCCTGCGGCCGGGTGACGTCGTAGGTGACGTCCACGTCGCGCGTGGGAAGAAGCTGCGGTTCTTCGGCCCGGACAGCGGATCCGACGAGCAGCAGCGCCAGGACGGTCGCCGGCGGCACGCCGCGCAGTTTGCTCATTTTGCGTCCATTGTTCTTAAAAAGCGCCGATAAGCACACCAGTTGCGTCCATCGTTCTTAGAAAACGCCGATAAGCACACCAGCGTAACATTCCACCGGGCGGTTCCGTTCGACTCGTCGTATGTAGGCGCCCAATAAGGCCGCGTCAGCGGCGCCGATTACACACCCTCCTGGTTCGTATAGATTAAGGTCGACGGCATGGATCGCCCGCGATTCCCGCGGCGGTCCCGCCATTTTCGGCCGGAGATTAAGCGACGTGTGGATCGTTCAAATCGCCCTGAGGCGGCCCTATACCTTTGTGGTCTTTGCCTTCCTCATCGCGATCTTCGGCGTGCTGTCGGCGCGGCGGACCCCGGTCGATATTTTTCCCAACATCGACATTCCAGTCGTCAGCGTGGTCTGGACCTACAATGGGCTTCTACCCAACGACATGTCCAGCCGCGTCATCTATTTTTACGAACGCTACATTACCGCGCAGGTCGGCGATATCGAGCACCTGGAATCGCAGTCGCTCAACGGCTACGGGGTGGTCAAAATCTTCTTTCAGAAGAACGTCAACATCGCCGCGGCATTAGCGCAGGTGACGGCGGCTTCGCAAACCGTGCTGAAGCTCCTGCCGCCCGGCATCACGCCGCCCTACGTGCTCAGCTACAACGCTTCGAGCGTGCCGATCCTGCAGCTTGCCTTGTCGAGCAAACAGTTGCCGCAGATGCAGCTGTTCGATCTCGGGCAGAACTTCATCCGGCCGCAGCTCGCCACCGTCGCCGGCGCCGCGGTGCCATCGCCTTATGGTGGCAGGGTTTTGCAGGTCCAGGTCGATCTCGATCAAGACGCAATGCAGGCCCACGACGTATCGGCCGACGACGTCGTCAACACCATCACGGCGCAGAACCTCATCCTGCCCGCCGGCGACCAGAAGCTTGGCAAATTCGACTGGAATGTCGCGCTCAATGCCAGCCCCACGGTATTGGAAAAAATCAACGATTTGCCGGTCAAGAAGGTCAACGGCACGATCATCTTTATGCGCGATGTTGCCTATGTGCACACCGGCTCGCCGCCGCAGACCAACCTCGTTCGCGTCAACGGATCGCGCGCGGTGCTAATGACCATCCTCAAGGCCGGCTCGGCCTCGACGCTGAGCGTCGTCGAGGGGATCAAGTCGCTATTGCCGCGCGTGGAGTTGAGCCTGCCGTCGAGCCTCAACCTGCACGCCGTCGGCGATCAGTCGATTTTCGTCAAGGCGGCCGTGTTCGGCGTCATTCGCGAGGCCGCGCTCGCCGCCTGGCTGGTCGGGGTGATGATTCTTGTTTTCCTCGGCAGCTGGCGCTCGACCGTCATTATTCTCACCGAGATTCCGCTTGCCATCCTGTTCTCGCTCACAGCGCTGTTCTGGCTGGGCGAGACCGTCAATGTGATGACTTTGGGAGGCCTAGCGCTTGCCGTCGGCATTCTGGTCGACGACGGAACCGTCACCATCGAGAACATCAACTACCATCTCGAACTGGGCAAACCGATCGACCCGGCGATCATGGACGGCGCGCAGCAGATCGTCATTCCGGCCTTCGTAACCTTATTGTGCCTGTGCATCGTGTTCGTGCCGATGTTTCAGCTCGGCGGCGTCGCCGGCTATCTGTTCCGGCCGCTGGCCGAGGCCGTGGTCTTTGCACTCATCGGCTCATTTCTTTTATCGCGCACGCTGGTCCCGACCATGGCCAGTTACCTCTTGCGCGGCCATCATGACGGGCGCGGGCACGCGCACACCGATGCCTCGACGTTCTCGCGGCATTGGCGCGACCCATTGTGGCGCTTTCAAATCATGTTCGACGACCGCTTTGCGCAGGTGCGCGCGCGATACCGCTCGCTGCTGTTGCTGGCGCTGGGCCGCCCGAAGGCTTTCATTGCCGGTTTCCTTGCCTGCGTAGTGCTCTCTTTCGGGCTGTGGCCGTTCCTCGGGCAGAACTTCTTCCCGGCGGTCGATTCCGGGCAGATCCTGATGCACGTCCGGGCGCAAGCCGGCACCCGCATCGAGGAGACCGCGCGGCTGTTCGATTTCGTCGAGCGAACGATCCGGCAAACGATCCCGGCCGACCAACTCAACAACATCGTCGACAATATCGGACTGCCGTTTTCCGGCATCAACATGGCGTATCAGAACACCGGTACAATCGGCCCGGAGGACGGCGACGCTTTGATCAGCCTCAAAGGGGATCATGGACCGACCGAATCCTTCATCAAAGAGCTGCGCACCGTATTGCCGCAAAAATTCCCGGGCACGACGTTTTCTTTCCTGCCGGCCGATATCGTGTCGCAAATACTCAATTTCGGCCTGCCGGCCCCGATCGACGTGCAGGTCATCGGCAACAACCAGGCGGCCAGCTACGCCTACGCCACCGAGCTGCTTAAGCGCATCCGCACTGTTCCCGGCATCGCCGACGCGCGCATCCAGCAGGTCCTCAACTATCCGCAGATTAACGTCGACGTCGATCGGACGCTCGCCGGCGAAGTCGGGCTGACCCAACGCGATGTCGCCAACAGCCTACTGGTCACGCTGTCGGGCAGCCAGCAGGTTCACCCGAATTTCTGGTTGAACACTGAGAACGGCGTCTCCTACCCGATCGTCGCGCAGATGCCGCAATACCGCATCGACACGATGTCGGACCTCATCAACGTGCCGGTCACCTCGGCTGACTCCAAGGCGCCGCAATATCTCGGCGGCCTCGCCCGGATCACCCCGGGTCCGAGCCCCGGCATCGTCTCGCATTACAACGTGCAGCCGGTCATCGACCTGTACGGAGCCATCCAGGGCCGCGATCTCGGCGCCGTCGCTAGCGATGTCAATCGTATTCTGAACGAGACCGGCGAAGACCTGCCGCACGGCTCGTACGTGGTGCTGCGCGGGCAGGCTCACACGATGACCGACGCCTATAGCCAGCTTTATTTCGGATTGGCCGGCGCCATCGTGCTCATCTATCTGGTGATCGTGGTCAATTTCCAGTCCTGGCTCGACCCCTTCATCATCATCACGGCGCTGCCGAGCGCGCTCGCCGGCATCGTCTGGATGCTGTTCATGACCGGGACGACCTTGTCGGTCCCTGCTTTGACCGGCGCCATCATGTGCATGGGCATCGCAACCGCCAACTCGATCCTGGTGGTGAGCTTCGCGCGCGAAGGCCTGGCGCAGGGATTGGATGCGTCAGCGGCCGCGTTGCAGGCCGGTTTCACGCGTTTCCGCCCGGTGCTGATGACCGCGCTCGCCATGATCATCGGCATGTTGCCGATGGCATTTGCGCTCGGCGAGGGCGGCGAGCAGAATGCGCCGCTCGGCCGCGCGGTGATCGGCGGACTGCTGGTCGCGACGGTGGCGACGTTGTTCTTCGTTCCGACCGTATTCAGCCTCCTGCACGCGCGGCGCCACGCGCCGCAGGCCGAGCCGGATCTACTTAACGCCTGAGCGGAGAACGAATGGCCGCGGAGGACAACAAGCACGAGCCGGTGCCGCCGCCGCGCATCCGGCGACGCCATGGCCTGATTGCCGCCGCAGCGGCGGTCGTCATCGTGGCGTTCGGCATATTGCAGCGCCACAGCCACGAGGCTGAGGTCGCCAAGTGGACCAAAGAGCAGGCGGTCCCGACCGTCGCCGTCATCAATCCGCAGCCGGGCGCCTCGGTGCAGCATCTGGTGCTCCCCGGCACCGTACAAGCCTGGTACGAGGCGCCGATTTATGCCCGCGTGCCCGGCTATTTGAAGGACTGGTACTTCAATTACGGCGCACACGTGAAAAAAGGCGACGTCCTCGCCGAGATCGAGACCCCCGACCTCGATGCACAGCTCGCCGCCGCGCAAGGCAAGCTCAATTCGGCGCGCGCGCTTGTCAAAGTCAGGGAAGCCGAAAAGCAATTTGCCGAGACGACCTATCGGCGCTGGCGCGACTCGCCCAAGGGTGTTGTTTCGGAGCAGGAGCAGGAAGCGAAGGAGGCCGACTACAGCAGTGCCGTCGCCCGTCTTAACTCAGCGACCGCGGAGGTCGCCGCCGACCAGGGCGAAGTCGATCGCTTACAGGCGCTGGAGAATTTCAAGAAGATCACCGCGCCGTTCGACGGCGTGGTGACCGCGCGCGAGACCGATATCGGCGCACTCATCAATGTCGGCAGCGGCGGCGCTGGGTCAGAATTGTTCCGCGTGGCCGACATTCACAAGATGCGGGTGTATGTGCAGGTGCCGCAGCAATTGTCGGCCGGTCTCGAGCACGGTCTGGCCGCTGTTTTGCATTTACCGCAATACCCGGACAAGACCTTCAGGGCGACCGTCGCCACCACCTCGAACGCCATCAACCCGAGCGCGCGCACGCTGTTGGTGGAATTGCATGCCGACAATCCGGACGCGGCGTTGCAACCGGGCGCTTACGCCCAAGTCGATTTCGAGTTGCCGGGCAATCCCGATGTGGTGCGCGTGCCGACCAGTGCACTGATCTTCCGCGAGCACGGAATGGAAGTCGCCACGGTCGGTGTCGACGACAAAATTGAGCTCAAACCGGTCACCATCGGACGCAATCTCGGCACCGAGGTGGAAGTCATCAAAGGACTGACACTGACCGACAGAGTCGTGAACAGCCCGCCGGACTCGCTCGCTAACGGGGACGTCGTGCACATCGCCGGCCAGCAATCGGGCATAATCGGTCGGACCGGTGGCGAGGATGTCGCGTCTTGGGACTCCGAGCAGCGCTAGGCGGTCGCCGGCAGAGGCTAAATGCCCTGTCCGGCGGCAGGATTGCCGGTGCTTGTCCTAACTCCGGGGCTTTTGCCAATACGCTGATCGCGTTGTCCTAATTCAATTTCGGCCTAGTATTCTCACTGCGGCAATTGACCTAATTGCATTGCAGGGGCAGCAACCTGAGACTGAAATTATTCAAGAGTAAAGCGGGGCGACTTTAGAGGAATGGAATATGCACAAGCAAGCAATTCCGCTGCGCCGCGCTATCGTCGCCGCAATCGCGGTCGCGGCCCTTCCATTGCCACTAACATCGATAGCCGGGGCGGCCCAAATGGAAGCTCACAAGGTACCGACGCAAATGGAAGCTCATAGGGTACCGGCCCAAATAGGAGCTCATAAGGCCCCGACTGTAACACAATGCAGAATCTTTGACCCAATTTCGCAGCGTTGTTACACCTTTCACAGCGACGTTACGTGGCCTCAAGGGTTGTCGGACTTTCATGGTTCAAATTGAGACCCCTCAATCGGCGGCCTCTCCAATTACTACCCCACTCCGGTATCCCGTCAGGCTGATAGTCGAACGGTAATTCATATTGATTTTTAAAGCGTGGGCGGAATCGATCTAGCCTTTCAATAAATTCTTTGTAGTTCTCGCTGAGGGGCAGCACTGCATTTTGAACGAGCAGACAGCGCTATCGAGCTTTGAGGCACGATAACGAAGCGTGTTACCGTCGATGATTGTTCCCATGGGGGCGTCCCTCTGAGCACGTAAGCAACTGGGCAGCCATATATTTTCGCTGCGCGCTTTTATGAACTTCCTGTGCGGGAACCGGGGGTTAAATGGCGCGCCGTTCGTTTGGTAGCCGCCGCCTACATCGATCACACCATAGAACCTTAACCCCGTACCACGCCAATTGACAGCTGCTGAGAAAGAAGGCGGGGACGCTGTCACACGAAGTAGGTCCAGGGGGAGCGCTCACTGCTGGCACTTTGGTCAAAATCGGATCGTCGGCCAACGCCGCCGTTGTCCACGCGGCATTTGCGAGTAGCATCGCCGCCAGCAAGGCCACAAACAAACCAAGCTTTTTCATTTTCCCCGCCAACGCATATATTAACACTATAGAGTAAGTATAAAATGTTGGGCTGCAGTTTTTGTCAACTAGCCTGCAAACAAACAACCTTAGCAGAACCAGCGTCAGCGACGAAGACGGCAGAATTCATGCCGCGATTGAGGAGAGACCACTTGAAATATTCTACGATCGATGATGTTTATAGCTTATTCAATTTCTGCCGAGGACTAAAAGTCGTGCTCACCGCAAAAGGAAAATACGGCCTCAAGGCGCTTACGCACCTTGCCACGCTGGCGCCGGAGACGACGGCCAAGGCGATCGAAATTGCTAGAGCGAGCAATATCCCGAAGAAGTTTCTTGACGCCATCCTCGGCGAGCTTCGCAACGCCGGCATCGTCCACAGTCATAAGGGACCCGGCGGCGGCTACAGGCTCGCCAAGGCTCCGAGCAAGATCAAGATTGGCTATGTGATCCGCACGATCGACGGTCCACTGGCGCCGATCGCCTGCGCCAGCCGCACCGCCTATCAACCATGCATGGACTGCAAGAGGGTGGAGAATTGCACCATCCGACTGATGATGACGCAAGTGCGCGACGCTATGTCCGAGGTGCTCGATCGGGCTACGCTTGCCGACATGACCACCATGGGCCGGCGCGGCCGAACCTAAATCAATTAAGCAAAAAGCGCACGTCTGGCGCTAATTCAGGCACCCGTCTTCCAGTCGGTTCGACACGGACCTCGCTTCACCATCAGCCTGAAGCGCAGCACCCAAAATCTTCAGCTATCCCCAAGCTGGTCGGTCGACTACACCATCTTTGTGCCCTTCGCGTCACTTAATGCGACGCAGCGATATGCCGGAGTTGAGGTCAAAGCGGACTCGATGGCTGCATTCGGTCGAAAATGACCCGAAGCGAACCAATCGCACTCTTGATCCGCCGCCACACACACGAATTAAGATCATGCCTTCCGCCACGGGTTGAGCTTGCCTATCAACGCTGATCAAGCGCAATGCGAAGAAGCGCGAGCGCTCGCTAGTCAAATCGCCGGGCCGCATGCCAGCGTCCACATTCAAATGCTCGCACGCCAAGTCGCCGAGGCGCAGATCGATTTGCGCCGCATACGTTATACGCGCCACCAATTCCTTTTCGACGCGTTGGCGACGCAAATTTGCCATTCGCGCGCGGGACGAAGCACGAGGAAGGTTTCAACGCGAATGCATAAAAATTAATATACAGCTTAAAGTGTATTTTAGGCCACTTTGGCAGAACGAAGCCAAATAACTCAATGTTTTCTGCGCGTCGGCCCCTCAATGCCGATCTCGTCGAGCGTTCGCCGGCATGCGATGCCCGCGTGGCGCCGCGACAAAATTGAGGCCGCGCGGACCAGCGACCTTAGCCGACCTGATCGATGATCCCGACGCCATCGATAACGCGAAGCCGGCCGTAGCAAGCCATGTGGTACTTGCGGCCGACCAGCGGCATGTCATCTTCGCGGGTGAATGACGGAACGTTCACAATGACGTTCTTGACCAACACTTCTTCGAAGCCCTGAGTGCGCTCCAAAACGACACGCCATTTCCATTCACCGTTCGGCGTGTCGTGAGCCATGGTGTTGTAGCGAATTCGGATCAGGTCACTCAAAGACTTGCCCGCGCTCGAATGCAAAAGCCGCCAACCGGCTCAATTTAGACTTCGGCCGCCGCAGGCACTAGATGCCCTGCCCGGCCGCGGGACTGTCGCCGACCTTAACCCGGAAATGCTCCAGCGCCTTGCGGCCGCCTGCAGAAGTAATCTCCAGCACGAATTCGTCGGCACCGCTGTAACCGTCCGCAGCGCGATAGAAGGCGACGAAGGCCGGCACTTCGGTGGCGAGGCACTGCTTGATATTGGTTGCCTTGAGCGTGCCGCGCTTGACGCTCACCGCGCCGTGCGCCGGCGGCACAGCAAGCCTGATGGCCGGCAGCGGGCCCGCGGTGCAGTCCGGCCCAATATCGACGTAGACACCGACGCGTACGTCTTTTCCGGGCGCGGCCTTGACCTCGCGCTCCATCTGCGCGCTGGCGGGAGAGGCCGACAAGCACAAAACCGCGGCCGCCGCGAGCCAAACGGGTCTCATCGCCGGCAACGCATGGTGGGAATTTGCTGAAACATCGCAGCTATTTCCGGTGTATCATTATTACCACGGGAAGCTGCCGCGGAAACCCGGCTTTCACTTTTCCCGATCATGCAATAGATAGCGGCACGATGGAGAGGTGGCCGAGTGGCTGAAGGCGGCGGTTTGCTAAACCGTTATACGGTCTAAAGCCGTATCAAGGGTTCGAATCCCTTCCTCTCCGCCAAGCCGCGGCTTAGCATGCGGCGGCTCAAGCCGCGAACGTGCTTCACGCTGTTCGGCGACGGTTACGGGATTTTCGAATCGGTGGCGGTTGCGGCACGCGAATGTTTTCGCTCCAGCGCCGCCGCCACCCGCTCCGCCACCAGGCGATTGCCGAGCGGCCACATATGCCCGAACGAATAATTGCCGTCGTATGAAGCCCAAAGCTTGACGTAATCGGCGAAGGGCCGGTTGTCGTGCGCGGCCTTGAGATCATCCCTGAGAAGAGCGTGTCGATGCCCGCCGCCCGTGCGCAAGCGACGACAGCGGCCGATTTGTCCGGCCGCTTCACCGGATTTACCGAGCCGGTGTATTGCATGACGAGGAGAAAATCGGTGCCCCTCGCGGCCAGTTCGGATTGGATCCGATGCAACAGCGCACACGATACCGCCACCGAATCGTTGTTGACCGGCACAAAGCTGTACATCTCCCACCAGTTCGACCAGCCGCCCAGCCGATTGACCACGAACTGGAGCAGATAGAAATAACTCGGCACTAAAAGCCATTTCGACGTTTCTTCCGCGGCGCCGCGATATTGCGGCACCGGAATGTTGTGCGGCACGAGGGCGCCGTCCTCGATTGTGAAATACGGCTTGTTCACGCTCCAAAAAACGCGCAAGCCTGCGCGGTCGACATCGCCGTTGAAATCCTGAAAGACGCTGAGGATCACCGTTGAAGGCGCAAGCTTCGGCAACAGCTCTTCGGTGCGCAACACGATCTGATCGGTACCCCAGCCGACATCGGCGGCGTTGATCACGCGGCGTCCGAGAATGCCTTCGAGGATGGCCGGCCAGGCGCCGCGGTCGCCGACCTCGTCGCCGGCGGTGAAACTGTCGCCAACGGCGAGAATGGCACCCTGCGGCAGCGACGGACTGGCTCCCGGTTCGCTCAGGCGGACGCCATACTCTCCGGTCGTGATCGACTTGGCCGGATTATCCGGATCGATGCTCTGGTTCGGTTTGAGCACCCAGCCGAGGACTGGATCGTATTCGTTAGGAAAATAAGTGTTCAGCAGCGCTTTGCGTTCCGCCACCCAATTGCGCAGCGCGAATACCTGTTTGTGATCGACGACGCGCCAGCATCTCGACAAGCAAGAGCGCGATCAGCAGCGAAACCGCCGTCAGCGCGGTGTTGGCAACAAACGTCCGCGGCGACTTGGTGAAGGAAAACGCCGTCACGTAGAGCGCGATCAGCGCGACGGGTGCCGCGATGACCGCGAGGCGGGTGCGGGTGAGGCCCAGCAACGGATAAAGCACGAACTGTTCGTGCACCCCGAGCCCGAGCCGCGGGCTCAACACGACGATCAGCGCAGTGATGCCGGCGGCGATCAGGATCGGACGGCGATCGGACGCAGGATGCGGCTACGAAAGTCGAAACCCGAAGGCATGTTGGCACGCCACTGAGACATACATCACGGGAGGACGGTGCGGCGGCCCTCCCAGTTCGCCCGTTACATAAACCCGCTCCGCGTCAGGCCGCGATCGCGGGCGCCGGCGCCGGTTCGGCGCTTCCCTTGAGCCAATCGCGCGCGGCGCGCTGCGCGACGGCGATCTCGCCGTCGGACATCTGGTCGGCGATTTCGCGCCGCAGCCGGATCGCTTCGAGGTTGCCCTTCATCGCCGCGAGATTGAACCATTTGTGCGCGGAGACGAGATCAACCGGAACGTCGCGGCCGATCGAATACATCATGCCGAGTTCGAACAGCATATCGCCGGCGGCGGGACCTTCGCCCAGCGGCGCCGCGTTGCCGTCGAGAATCTCAAAACGCGCCATGTTACACTCCTGTTTTTCGCCTTGTCGCCAGTTTCGTTTTTTCGTCCGTTCGCCGGATTTTATTTTCCGCCGGATAATCGGATAATCGTCAGAACATTTGAATGGTGGTTTAAGTAACGCGATGAATCAAAACTGAACCCGACGCGCGACGGTTGCGCGCGGCCGGCAACGCCGCGTTAAGCAACTAGCGGCGCGGCATCGGAACGGCGCGTTTGCGCTTCCCCCCGGATGGCGCTTTGCAACGCCGGTGCCGCGGGCTATCCTTTCGACGCGTGGTTCCGAATGGAGTCGGGGGAGAGGCCATGGGTATCATTCGCTTAACGAAAGTCGGCATTTTTTCCGCGATCGCGCTTGCGCTCATCCTGATTGCGCCCGCGCGCGCCGCCGATCCGCTCGGCACCTGGCTTACCGGCGACAAGAAGGGCAAGATTCGCATCGTCAATTGTGGCGGCGCGATCTGCGGCACGCTGGTCTGGATCGCCGAGCCGATCGATCCTGAGACCCACCAGCCGAAAACCGACGTTCACAACAGTAATGCGAGCCTGCAAACCCGACCGTTGCTTGGCATCCCGATCGTGCTGGATATGACGCCCACCGGCGCCGACAAGTGGGAAGGCAAGGTTTACAACGCCGAGGACGGCGGCACGTATACCGGTTCGTTCACTATGACCGGCCCGAACACCGCCGAGCTCAAGGGTTGCGTCATGGGAGGGCTGATCTGCAAGGGCCAGACCTGGACGCGGGCGAACTGATCCGCGGCTATCGCGCCCTCTGCGCGAACAATATTGCGCGCACTTTCGGATCGTGCATGTCGACGGCCGCTGCCGCGTCGATGCGAATCGCGAATGCGCGCTTGACCGCAGGCCGCGCCCGGATCGTTTCGAACCAGCTTTTGAGCTGCGGAAAATCCCCGAGGTCCTGGCCCATCCTTTCGGCCAATCTGACCCAGCCGACGCAAGCCATGTCGGCGATGGAATAGCGGCCGGCCAGGAAGTCGCGGCCGGCGAGCCGCGCATTCATCACGCCGAACAGGCGGTTGACCTCGTTGGTGTAGCGTTCGATCGCGTAGGCGATTTGCTCCGGCGCATAACGGCGAAAATGGTTGGCCTGACCGGCCATCGGGCCGAGCCCGCCCATTTGCCAGAACAGCCACTCCTCGACGGCGATGCGCGCGCGTTCCTCGCGCGGACAAAATTTTCCGGTCTTGCGTCCGAGATATTGCAAGATGGCGCCTGACTCGAACACCGAGATCGGGCGGCCGCCCGGGCCGTCGTGATCGACGATGGCGGGGATGCGATTGTTCGGCGAGATGGCAAGAAAGTGCGGCGCGAACTGTTCGCCCCGGGAGATGTCGATCGGCCGCACCACATAGGGCAGTCCGCATTCCTCGAGCATGATCGAGATCTTCCAGCCGTTTGGCGTCGGCCAGTAATAAAGCTCGATCGGCGCGCAGCGGCGCGGGCGCTTTGCATTCACCGGCTTGCGATTGCGGGCCATGTCGTCACGCAAAAGCGGCGCCGCGGAAGTGCCACGACGCCGTGCAAGTTGTTGGGAGGATACGCCGACGCGCAAGGGCGTCGGCGAGAAGCGTGAGTCTCAAAGACCGCTGGCGATATGCCAAGGGGAAGGTCTGGATTGCCCATTCCTCCACTTCACCACCGCCCGCCACGGCTGACGATCGCGAAGCTTCAGCCCCCGTCTCGCCGACGCCCTCTGGGCCACCTGAGCCGGCGCGTCTACGCCGATCACCGATCAACGTGGACAGCAGCCGGCCCGTGTGACGCGTTCCTCGACTCATGCGAAGCCGAAGAACGATATCAGCGTCGGTTACTTCTTCTTCCGGCCTTTTTTCTTTTTCTTCGTCTTCGCCTTAACTTTTCTCTTCTTCGCCATTGCTGCCCTCCTAGCTTGAGTGGATGGCGATCATCGATGCAGTGCGGTCGCGAATCGACCAACACTGACATCCGATTACTACAGCAGGAGAAAAATAACAGTGACTCTGCTTAATTTTGTGTGTAAGTGCCGCGCCCGCGCTTGCCCGCGCTCGCGCCGCGCGCGCGCGGTAAAATGCGCGGCGAGAATTTTTCGCAGCAACGCGAACGCGCGCGAGAAAATCACGACACAGCAGAAGTGCCGATGAAATACGGCTTTTCACCGCATCGCGCGGCGCGAATTTTTGTCGCGCGCATACACAGCGCGCGTCCGCTGTGCTCGTTTTCGCGCGCGTAACGGCGCCGGCTGTGCCGGTTTCGCCGCACGAAAATAATTTTGCGGCGGAGGCTTGCGCGGGCTCGTTGACGGCGGCTTTCGGACACAAAACGCGCGAATCGGGCGGCACTGATTCGCGACGGCGGGACGCTCGCCAGGCGAGCACGACGACTTGCGGCACCATCGCGCGAGAGATTCTCGCCGCGATTTTCGTTTTCGCGCGCGGATTCATTTTGCGCGTGGCGGCGATGCACGCGCCTTCCGCTCAGACGCCGAGACGCTTTTTCAGAAGATCGTTGACCGTTTGCGGATTCGCTTTGCCGCCGGACGCCTTGATCACCTGGCCGACGAACCAGCCGATCGCCTTCGGATTGGCCTTGGCGTCGCCGACCTTGTCCGGGTTGGCCGCGATAATGCGATCGACGAGCTTTTCGAGCGCCGAAACGTCGGTGACTTGCTGCAAGCCGCGCGCTTTGACGATCGCACGCGGATCGCCGCCCTCGTTCCAGACGATTTCGAACACGTCCTTGGCGATTTTTCCCGAGATCGTGCCTTGGGCAATAAGATCGAGTATGGCGCCGAGCTGCGCCTCGCTGACCGGCGAGGCGGCAATTTCCTTGCTTTCCTTGTTGAGCCGCCCGAACAATTCGTTGATCACCCAGTTCGCGGCGGTCTTGGCGTCGCGTCCCTTGGCAACCGTCTCGAAGAAATCCGCCGTTTCGCGCTCGGCCACCAGTACGCCGGCGTCATACGCAGAAAGCGCATAATCGCGGGCGAAGCGCGCCTTCTTCTCGTCCGGCAGTTCCGGCAGGCCGCTGCGTAGATCCTCGATCAGCGTCGCCGACAAGTCGAGCGGCAAAAGGTCCGGATCGGGGAAATAGCGGTAATCGTGCGCCTCTTCCTTACTGCGCATCGAGCGCGTCTCGCCTTTATCTGGATCGAACAGCCGGGTCTCCTGTTCGATCTTGCCGCCATCCTCGATGACGCCGATCTGGCGCCACATTTCGTGCTCGATCGCCTGACCGATGAAGCGGATTGAATTGAGGTTCTTGATCTCGCAACGCGTGCCGAGCGGCGCGCCGGGCTTGCGCACCGAGACATTGACGTCAGCGCGCAGATGGCCCTTCTCCATGTCGCCGTCGCAGGTGCCGAGATACCGCAGGATGGCGCGGAGCTTGGCGAGAAACGCCTTGGCCTCCTCGGCCGAGCGCAGATCGGGCTTGGTGACGATCTCCATCAGCGCAACGCCGGAACGATTGAGATCGACCAATGACATCGTGGCATGCTGGTCGTGCAGCAATTTGCCAGCGTCCTGTTCGAGGTGCAGCCGCTCGATGCCGACCCGCACGCTCTCGCCATCGGTCATGTCGACGACGACTTCGCCCTCGCCCACGATCGGCGATTTGTACTGACTGATCTGATAGCCCTGCGGCAGGTCCGGATAGAAATAATTCTTCCGGTCGAACACCGATCTATTGTTGATGCGCGCTTTGAGCCCGAGCCCGGTGCGCACCGCCTGGCGCACGCATTCCTCGTTGATGACCGGCAGCATCCACGGCATCGCGGCATCGACCAGCGAAACGTGCGAATTCGGCTCGCCGCCGAATTCGGTCGCAGCGCCGGAGAACAATTTGGCTTTGGAGGTCACCTGGGCATGCACTTCCATGCCGATGACCACTTCCCAGTCGCCGGTCGCGCCTTTGATCAGCTTCGACTTTCCTTCCGCCGTAGTTCCGGTCACTTCTCCTCGCGCCAGATGCCGAGCGCTTCCTGCGCCGGCCGGTCGGAAATCGAGAACAGCACCGATTGCTCGGCCGCGCTATGGGAGTAGCGCTTCCACGGCGGCACAACGAACACGTCGTACGGCCCCCATTCGAGCACTTCGCCGTCGACAGTAGTGGTGCCGCGGCCTTCCGCGCAGGCGAAGACGGTCCCGTCGGTCGATCGATAATGCTCTCCCCGAAAGCCCTTCGGCAGCATGGCGAGATTGGCGCCCATGGTTTGCAGCACCGGGCCGCCGGTGATCGGGTTGGCGTAGCGCACGCGCGCGCCGTGGCGCTTGTCGATATCGCCGGCCTTGAGCATGCGCTCGATGATCGGCCGCGTGCGGGCATAAGTGTAGTTGATCACCGGCGTGCGGTTGAGCGCAGGCGCGCCGTCGGGCAGCACGCCGGAGCCGTAGAAGCTCAGTGAATCGCCGTCCTGGCGCGTCGTCGCCTGCGTCGGGCTGTCGAAATCCTCGCCGAACGAGGTTTCGAAGAAATTGACAGCCGGCGCGTCGAGCACGTCGAGCCAGAGCATCGGCTTGTTTGAGGGGTTGCCGTGATCGTGCGGCGCCCAACCGGCCGTGATGACGAAATCGCCCGGCGCCATGAACGCCTTTTCGCCCTCGACCGCGGTGTAGGCGCCCTCGCCGTCGAGCACAAAGCGGATGGCGGATGAGACGTGCCGGTGCGCAGGCGCGATCTCGCCGGGCATGATCATCTGGATGCCGGCGAACAGCGTGTTAGTGACGCGATATTCGCCCTGCAAGCCCGGATTTTGCAGGATCAACACCCGGCGCTTGGCTTCTTCCGCGCTGATGAGCCCGCCCGCCTCCATGACCAGCGCTTTTACCTCGTCGAAATGCCAGACCGCGGGCACGCACCGCGTCACCGGTTCGTCGGGCACGAGTTCGCCCATCACCTTCCAAAGCGGCGACATGGAATGCTTGGCGATGCGCGCGTAGAACGCATCCCGCATCGCCTCGATATTGTGCTTGCTGCCGGGCGTGCTGTTGCCCGTTTTGCTAGCGACCGCGACCGCCATGGCGTCCTCCGGAGTATGAAATGCGTTTGTCAGTACGAATATAGCCGCCAATTCCGGCGACGGAAATAGAGCCGCACCGCAGGCGCTGCGGAACTGCCATGTCGGCAGACCGGGTCAGGTGTTCGAATTGCCGCCGTCGACCAAAACGTTCTGCCCGGTCATAAAGTCGCTGTCGGCGCTGGCGAGGAACACCAATGCGCCGAGCAGGTCTTGTGGTTGCTGATCGCGCTTGAGCGAGCGCGATGCCACAACACGATCACGCGCGGTTGCGATGTGGCCGGGATTTTCAGCCACCAAAGACTCGCTCATGGTCAGCCCAGGCGACAGCGTATTGACGCGAATGCCGTGCTCGCCGAGCTCGAGCGCCATCCCCCGCGTCATTGCCATGATGCCGCCCTCGGAAGTGACGTAGTGCAGCATCCATGGAATGCCGTGAAAAATGCTGCCGGAGCCGATATTAATGATCTTGCCGTAGCCCTGCGCCTTCATGTGCGGCACGACGTGCTTCACCATCAAAAACGGTCCGCGCAGATTGATCGCCATAACGCGGTCCCAGACTACCGCGTCGATCTCGGTGCATTTCGTTTCCCGCAGCGGCGCAAAAAGCGCGGCATTGTTGATTAGAACGTCGATCTTGCCGAAGCGGTCCATGGTTTGCCCGACCAGCGCCTTGACCGGTCCTTCGTCGCTGACGTCGGCCACGGCGCTCGCGACCGAATTGGCGCCGTGAGCACGCGCGATGCCGTCGGCGACTTCGCTGCCGTCGGCAATATCGGCGATCATCAGCCGCGCGCCCTCGGCGGCAAGCGCCTGTGCATAATGTCTGCCAATGCCCTTGGCCCCGCCGGTAACGATGGCGACTCGGCCGTCCAATCGTCCCATGTGCGCATGTCTCCCCGTTGACCTCGTTTAGTGCTTGGCGGCGTGCTGCTCGATGAATTTGGCGAAGGTGGCAAGGTGCTGGCGGATGAATCCCACTGTCTGCTGGTCGGTGATCTGACCGGTCTTGGCGTCGATCCGGGTGGAGACATTGCCGATGAAAATTTCCGGCTTGTTCATGGTCGCGGCGTCAAGGAAGATCATCGACCGCCGCAGATCGTATTGCATGCGCCCGCCGCCGAGTATGCCGTTGGCTGCTGATTGAATCGCCACTGGCTTGCCGGCAAAAGGCTGATCTTTCACCCGCGATACCCAGTCGATAGCGTTCTTCAATCCACCCGGAATTGAATAATTGTATTCCGGCGAATTGAAGATCACGCCGTCGGCGGCGCGGATCGCGTCGGCGAGCTTTTGCACGGCCGGCGGAATGCCGCCCGATTCCTGATCGTCGAAATTGTAGATTGAAAAGCCGGCAAACGAAGGCGCTTCGGTGAATTTCATGCCCTCCGGCGCCAGACCCGGCAGCGCGTTCATGACCATGCGGTTATAAGAGCCCTTGCGCAGGCTGCCGCAAATGCAGAGGGCATGGATCGTCTTGTCGGCCATCGCGTTACCCCTTGGTCCGTCGTGCTTATCCGTCGCGCCGAAAACCGGCGCATCTCAAAATGGGCTTGCTTGGCAACGCGCCGGGCAAGCGCGTATTCAAAGCGCCGCGTCTGCTTCGTCGAACAATCCAAGTTCGATCTTGTTCTTCGCCTCCTGCTCGGATCGCGCCGTTACCTTGCGCGTTTGGCCGGTCGCCGTCTGGCGGACGGTAAAGGTGACGGCCGAGCGATACGTCGGCATCTCCGGAACACCCAGCAAAACCTGCAGCATCATAAAAAGCGAAAAGATCGGGTTGTCGGTCCGACGCGAAACGATTTCCCAGCCGTCGGCCAATTCGCGCATCGCGGTGCCCGCTCCTTCCCTCAGGTGCTCGGCGAATTCAACAGGGCCGGCGCGACGATCTCCTTCCAGCTCTGCGGCGGCGCTTTCAGTCCGCCGTGCCGGCCCATGAAGTCGGCGAATGCCTGCACGCCGTATACGCTGCTGCCGAATTCATCCTTGATGCCGTCGATGATGGCGGCAACCGCGCTTACGTCGAGCGTCTTTGACGGCTCGTGCACCAGAAATATCTCGGCGGCATGGCGCGGGTCATCATGGATCAGGCGCGCGGCTTTGGCCATGGCCTTGGCAACCGCCTCGGCCGTGCCCGGGTGCGCCGCGACGTAAGTTTTGGACGCGCCCATGATCAGGAACGACGCTCTGCCGCCGATCACATCGTCGACGCTCAGCACCTTGTGGATGCGCCCGTCGGCGAGCGCGATCTCGGCAAACGGCGCTGAGGCGAAATAGCCCGCGAGCGCACCCCGACCAGCAATCAGCGCGTTGGCCGCTTCGGAATTCGGCAGGACGACGATCTGATGGCGCAGCTTGTCGTACTGACCGAACAGCTTCTCCGATTGCATTTGCAAAAAATAAAGCTGCGGCGCGCTGGCGGCGGGGATGGCGATACGGTCAGCCTTGCCGAAATCGGCCAGCGTGCGGACACCGGGGCGATTGGTCAAAAGCACCGGCGGCAAAGTGGTGATGCCGGAGACTGCAACAATCTGGCCCGGCGTGCCCTTTCCCTTCTCCCAGGCGGCAAGAAGCGGAGCGGTGCCGAACGGTCCCATATCGATGGCGCCCGAGACGATCGCTTCCTGCAGCGGACCGGCGCCGACAAAGCGCTGAAAGCTCGCTTTCAGATCGAGATGCGCGTCCTTGCCATATTTCTCGATCAACTGGAGGTCGTCGCAGACATAGGCGGCAAGAAATGCAAGCCCCGAGCCGATGCCGATCCGCACCTGCTCCTGCGCCACGGCCGGCGCCGGCAGCGAACACAACGCGGCGATGACGATAAGAAGGCTTCGCGCGTGCGGCATTGCTGTGGGTCAACCGGCCTTCTCGTCGGCGATCGGATTACGCAACACGCCGATCCCCTGAATTTCGATCTCGCACACGTCGCCGTTTTTCATCCAGACCGGCGGCTTACGCGCGAAGCCGACGCCGGACGGCGTGCCGGTGAATATGATATCGCCCGGCTCAAGCGTCATCCCCTGCGTTATATAGACCAGCATCTCGATCACCGGGAACATCATGTTGTCGGTGTTGTCCGACTGCATGACCTGCCCGTTGAGCCGGGTTTCGATCTTCAACCCCTTGCCGGCGGGCGGCAGTTCGTCGGCGGACACGAACCACGGTCCGAAGCCGCCGGTATGGTCGAAATTCTTGCCCATGTCCCATTGGGTAGTCTTGCGCTGGAATTCGCGCACCGATCCTTCGTTGCCGCAGGAATATCCGGCTACGCAGGAGAGCGCATTTCCGGCAGTCAAATGCTTGGCGCGTTTGCCGACCACGAGAATCATCTCGGCTTCGTAATCGAGCGTCTCGGTCACCTGCGGCCGCACGATCGGCGCGCCATGCGGCACCAGCGAGGTCCGGCCGCGCATGAAGATGGTCGGGAATTTCGGGATGTTATCGCGCTGCGCGCCTTCCTTGACGTGTTCGAGATAATTCAAGCCGAGACAGATGATTTTGCCCGGCCGGCCGACCGGCAGCCGGTAGGTCAGGCCGTTGAGCGGCTTGCGCGCGCTCGCGGGCGCGCGCTTGGCGAGATCGGCAAGCGGTTTCAGATCGCCGTTGCTCGCCTTAAGGACTTCTCCGAGATCGCCCGGGACCGTGCTGTCCACTGCTTGCAGATCGACGACCTGATCACCCTCGACAACAATGCCCAGTCGCGCAGCCCCCTGGCCTTCAAACGCAACAACTTTCATAACTGCCTTCCTCGATAAAGTTTCTCTTTTTCGCGGCGCGACTATATCGGGCGGCGGCGCCTCATTCCACGGCCTTGCGGGCGATCGGTGATCCGTGCCCGTGCGGGGCTCGTAGAATCACCAGGACAGCGGAGAGCGCCGATGCAATATGTCACAGCCTATGTCACTGCACTCGTCGTCTTTGGCGCAATCGACGCGATCTGGCTGAGCGTGACGGGAAACGTGCTCTATCGTCCGGTCCTCGGCGATATTCTGCTGCCGAGCCTCCGGGTTCCTCCGGCGATCGCTTTCTACGCCATGTTCCCGGCCGGCATTGCCGCATTTGTGGTCATGCCGGCCATTCGTGCGGGAGGCGTGAGTGCAGCGGTGATGTGGGGCCTGCTGTTTGGCGCCATCGCCTACGCGACATACGATTTGACCAACTACGCAACCTTGCGCAACTGGACGCTGCAACTCACCCTGATCGACGTCGGCTATGGCGCCGTTGCAACCGCCGTCGCGGCGGCGGCGGCGACGTCAATCGCGCGGCTCGTGCCGTAACGAAAATCGGCGCGACGGCCGCAGCCGATAGTGGCTGACGCCCCATTCCTGGCCATTGCTGTGGCCAAACAGGCCGCTGGTCGCGTGCAGGAACAGCCGCCAGCGGCGATGCCAGAGCGCGGCATCTTTGCCGTAAATATCCCGCAACACGTTGCCAATGAGCGCGGCATCGCGGTCGAAATTTTGCAGCCAATGCTCGGCCGTGCGCCGGTAATGGATCCCGTCCCACCACCACTCCCGCTCGACCGCCAGCAAGTCGCCGAACTGCCGGATGAGGCCGCGGCTCGGCATAACACCGCCGGTGAAGAAGTGTCGGGCGATCCAGTCGGTGCGGTCGCTGGCGTCGAACCGATAGGGTGCGCAAGCGTGGCTGAAAACGTGGATGAAGAGCGCTCCCTGCGGCGTAAGCCAGGATGCAATGCGCCGCAAAAGCTCGCGCCAGTTCGACATATGCTCGAACATCTCGACCGAAACCACGCGATCGAATTGGCCGGCCGGTTCGAAACTGTTGATGTCGGCCGCAACCACGGTGAGATTTTGCAGCCCTTCGCTCTCCGCCGCGTTTGTTATGAAGGCGCGTTGCGACCGCGAATTGGACACTGACAAGATACGCGCGCTTGGATATTTCCGCGCCATCCACAACGAGAGCGATCCCCAACCGCAACCAAGCTCGAGGATGCGCTGGCCGTCGGCGAGCGCGGCGTGCTCGGCGGTTTCCACAAGCGCGCGCTCCTCCGCCTGCGCCAGCGACGCAGAGGAATCCTGGTAGTAGCAGCAAGAATACTTACGCTGCGGGCCAAGCATCAGCGCGAAGAATTCCGCCGGCAATTCGTAATGCTGATCGTTGGCCTCGCTCACGTTGGTAGCAATCGGATAGCCGGCCATGCGAAGCGCGAAATCCAGCTCGGCGGCCACGCCTGCGCGGTTCAGCCGGCGCTTGGTGCGGCCGACAAGCACTTTGACGGCCGCGCGCAATATCGGGTCCGGCCAGGCCACCCGCTCGCCGGCGCCAAGCGCTGCGGCGGTGATATTCATCGCTGCACCGCCGCCGCCATCGGCCGCGGCGGCCAAGGGAAGAATGCATTGGTGCGCGCCTGATAGGCGCCGAACTTCGCGCCGCGCGTCTTAAGCATGTGCTCTTCGAGCGGCGGAATGCCGGAGACGTAAACCAGAAGCCAATACATGCAGGCCGGGGCAACGAGCGCGAGCCAACCCCATGGATAGAAACCGGCAAGATCGATGGCGACCAGCGGATAACAGAGCCAGCCGAGCCATTGAAAGAAATAGTTAGGGTGGCGCGACCATCGCCACAATCCGCTTTCGCAAATTCCGCCGTGGCCGGAAGACATCCGCCGAAACTGCCGCAGCTGCGTATCCGCCAGCGCCTCGCCGCCGATGGCGGCCGCAAAGATAAGAATTGCGAGATAATCCTGCGGCCGCAAACCCGGCGCGGGATTATGCGCGGCAAGAAACATGGCAAGCGCCAGCGGAATGCTGACCAGCGCCTGCTTCTGCACCAACAGCCACATTTGCCAGGAGGCCTGCGCGCCGAAGCCCTGCCGCAACTTCGCGTAGCGCGGGTCATCGACAATCCCGACCGTGCGCTCGACAATATGAGCGCCGAGACGCAGCGCCCATAGCGCCACCGCGGCCGCTACCAGGACGTGGCGCGGCAGGACTTCCGGTGTGCCCGCTCCAATCGGAACGAACGCGCAGGCGATACCGACGCAGCCGAGACCGAAGGTCCAGACCGAATCGATCCAGCCAGAATTGCCGGTGCGCCGCTCCACCGCCCAGGCAAGCGACATGACGAGCGACAATGCCGCGGCGATAGCAACCAGCGCGACGGCAAATTGCAGCGCGGTCATGGCACGGGCACCTCGGAAAGACCGAAGACCCGTCGCTCAGCGCCCGCGCGGACGACAAAGGCATCCAGATCGTGCATCGCCGGCAGAAAATTCCACAACAAAGGCGCATAGCCGACGAGGACGGTCATGTGACCGAAGCGCCGGTAGAGGACGGCGGTCGCGTCATTGCCGCCCCGCCGCAGCCGCTCCGCGAGCCGCATCGCGTTGCCGGGGTCGACGACGTTATCCGCGCCGCCGGTCACCAGCAGCGCCGGCGGTTTGCGGCCCTCGGCAAACGTGATCGGCTGGGTGACGGCACGATAGGCGCCGCCAAATATGTCCACCAGGTCCGGGTCTTTAAGCGGCAGAAAATCGTAAGGTCCCGAAATCCCGATCAGACCGGCGATATCGCGGCCGGCATCGAGACTGACGCCGTTGAGCCATTGCGGATCGAGGGCGAGCATGGCGGCAATGTACGCGCCGGCCGAATGCCCCATGACAAACAGCCGGTGCGGATCACCGCCAAACTTGGCGATATTGTCGCGGGTCCAGCGCACGGCCATGGCGCCGTCTTCGACGAAAGCCGGAAATTTGACGTCCGGATAGAGCCGATAGTCGGGTATCACGACGACGTAGCCACGCGCGGTGAGCGCGCCGGCAAAGATGCGATACAAGCCTTTGGCGCCGCTCGACCATCGTCCACCGTAGAAGAACGCCACGACCGGCGCGCCGTCGGCGACTCGCGGTTGATAGACGTCAAGCTTGCGACGCGCGCCGTCGGCGTAGGGAATGTCGGTGAATTTCACGCATTGCTCCAGTTCGACATAAGCCGTGACGAGCGGCGACGCGACGGCAGTTGCGACGAGTAGAAGCATCAGTGCGCCGATGCCGCGTAACCAGCGGCGCGCGGCAGAGGAACGTTGCAATACCTCGGGGCCCGCGATAACTGGCATGATCCCTTTCGCTCAAATCCGCACGAACGGCTGCATCAGTCGCCCTGCCCAACTCTTCAGCTGGATTTGTCCCTGCAGCGCGACCAGGCAGATGCACTCGACACCCTCCTCGACCACCGGCTTGTGATCGACGGTTTCGTCAGCCTCATCGAAATCGCCGGCGCCGTAGTGGCCGAGCTGGTGACGAAACGCTCCCTGCAGCACGCAGGTCCATTCGATGCCCGCATGCGCGTGATGCGGAATCCTGGTGCCGGGCGCCGCCTTGAGCATAAATACGCGCGTGCCCCGCTCCGCCGGTACTCCTACCGAACGCCAGCGCAGCCCGGCGCCGATCCGGCGCCAGTCGCCGAGCGGATAGGCGGAAAGCGGGTCGCGCACGCCGCCGCCCGCCGGTAGCGTCGTGTCAGCCGAAATCTCCCGCAGCGCGCGGTCAAGCGCGTCCGGTGCCAGCGACAACGGCGCGGCGTCTTCCAGCGCAATACCGCGCACGCGCTCGAATGAACGCGCCACGCGGCGGCAGGCCGGACAAGCGGCGAGATGCGTCGACACGACCAGCGCACGTCCCGCATCGAGAGTGCCGGCGGCAAAGGCGGCGAGCGTCATGTCGGATGGGTGATGGGTTATCGTCATGACAATTCGTCCAGGCGTTCGCGCAGCTTGGCCATCGCCAACCGCAATCGCGATTTAACGGTGCCAAGGGGAATCCCGAGCATGCGGGCGATATCGCCGTGCGCCTTATCCTCGAAAAACGATAATTGAACGACGGCCATCTGCTCGCTCGGCAGCTCTTTCATCGCCGCGCGTACATAGTCGTCGCGTTGTACGCTTGCCAATGTGTCGTCGGGTCGCGCGGGATCATCGGCGCGCAACACGTCATAGATCGTCTCCGCGCTCGCGCCCTGCTCGTGCCGCACCCGATCGATGCGCAGGTTCCGGGCAATGGTGTAGATCCAGGTGGTTACCGTGGCGCGCGAGGCATCGAACATCGCCGCCTTGCGCCAGACCAACAACATCGTCTCCTGCGCGATTTCCTCGGCCGCTTCGGCGGCGGTACCGGTGCGAACCAAAAATCCCTTGATGCGCGGAGCATAGAAGCCGAACAAGGCGGCGAACGCGGCCCGGTCGCCCCGCTTCGCTATGTCCGCGATCCATTGCGCGGGATCGCCATGATCGCGGTCAGGTCGCATACTCGTCCCCAGCCGGTGCACGGTGTTCGACGCTCGCCGGCTCAATCCCGCAAAAAAAGGCACGCCACCCGCGGATCGCGGCCAACCCGGCAGCACTGCTGCGAGCGCAATCGTTTCCATAGCACCCGATACGGACTGCGGAACAGCTTGGATCAATGGCAGGCCAACCGGCCGTATTGATCCAAGCAGCCGCGGCAGCCGTAGGAACCTTGCAGAGGCGCGGAACCGTTTGTCGCGCCCGGAAGGCCGAGTGGGAGAATGCTAAATTGGGTGACTTGCCAACGAGGCCGTTAACGATAGCAGTTGTCGGCACCGGCATTTCCGGGATGTCGGCGGCCTGGCTGTTGAGCCAGCGCCATGACGTCACTGTCTACGAACGCGGCGAACGCATAGGCGGCCATTCGCACACGGTCGATGTGCCGAACGGCAACGGTGAAATTCCGGTCGATACCGGTTTCATCGTCTACAACGAAACGGCCTATCCCAACCTTACGGCATTGTTCGCGTACCTGGATGTGGCGACCGAACCCTCCGACATGTCATTTGCGGTATCGCTTGACGGCGGTCGCCTGGAATATTCGGGGCGCGGCCTCACCGGCCTGTTCGCGCAAAAGACCAATCTCTTTCGCCCGCGCTTCTGGTCGATGCTCACCGACATCCACCGCTTTTATCGCGAGGCGCCGACCGACGTGACCCTGCTCGACGAGCTGCACACGACGCTCGGCGACTATCTGGACACACGCAGCTACGGCCAGGCGTTTCGCGACGATCATCTGCTGCCGATGGCCGGTGCGATCTGGTCGGCGCCGCCGCAGGCGATGCTCGCCTACCCTGCCGCCTCCTTCATCCGTTTCCACGACAATCACGGGCTATTGCAGGTCGCCAATCGGCCGCAATGGCGCACGGTGACCGGCGGCTGCCGTTGCTATGTCGAGCGATTGACCGAATCATATCTCGACCGGATCGAGCTCGGCATAGCCGCCAAAAAGGTTTGTCGCAGGGGCGGCCGCGTCGGCGTATTGGACGCCGCCGGACGGATGCAATGGTTCGACCACGTCGTGATCGCAACCCACGCCGACCAGGCACTGACGATGTTGGACGATCCTAGTCCGGCCGAACGCACCCTGCTCGGGGCGTTCTCCTACAGCAAGAACCTAGCCGTGCTGCACAGCGATCCCTCGCTGATGCCGAAGCGCCGCGTGATTTGGTCGAGCTGGAACTACATCGGACCGCCCTCGCCCGACGCGCCGGCAAACGGCTGCACCGTGACCTACTGGATGAACCGGCTGCAAAATATCTCTTCCACGGCGCCGCTGTTTGTGACGCT
>Ga0181525_10000346_pt1 | contig 40906 bp, 31 predicted proteins | sample PEATcosm2014_Bin_48_FD_121100 | JGI IMG/M metagenome (GOLD analysis project Ga0181525, IMG submission 121100) | Peatland microbial communities from MTU Mesocosm Facility, Houghton, MI, USA - PEATcosm2014_Bin06_10_metaG | ecosystem: Environmental > Terrestrial > Soil > Wetlands > Peat | place... | reverse complement strand
ATCGATGGTGTCTCAATGTCCTTGAGCCGCAGAATCAGAACCCCGAAGAACGGGAAATCAAGCAGCAGTTTCGTCCGGCCCTGCTTGAGCCGGACGGCCGGTGAGAGGTTTGTCATGATGCCATTAGCTCCATGTAGTCGGTCATCTTCGCCAGAATTTGTTCAACCTCGGGTGCTGGCGAGGTTTGGGGTGCCTGATCCGTTGGTTTCGGGTCGGGCATTAGAACCGCCTCGAACGGGTCTTTGGCTGTTTCGGAGGTACGGCCGTTGGCGACAGATTCATCCGCGGCGTCATAGCCGCGATCTTTCATCGCGTGCTTGATCTTGGCAGCGAGATCGTTGGCAATTCCTGCCGCCAGAGCACGCGTCGCTGGGTGCTCAGCGAGGTCCTGGCGGGTAAAGCTGGCAAGCCGCGAGTTTGTCTCCTGCGCGAGCGCCGTCAGCTCTTCGTCGTTGGTTACGTTCAATCGCGGAACGAGGTCCGCAATCTCGGTCACGTTGCGGAGAGTGGACGTATGCAGACGCGCCTTCGGCCGTTCCAATTGCGCGGCGAGGTGGGAGACCGACTGCATGAGACGTGACCACAGCTCGGATGTGGCGCGCGTAAGGGACTGCTTGACTTGCTGATCGATCTCGCGGGCAACGCGCGCCTTCTCCTCCGCGCCGAGAGTGACGCGGAAGTCCTCGCCACAGGGTATGGGGAGAATGTCGGTTGTCAGCTCAAACTTCTCAGTAAGCTTCGACCAATCCGGGTAGTCGCTGTCGCGGTACAGGAGTCCAAGGCTGCTGCGGGCCTGTTCGCGATAGGTTGGATACGCGTCGAGAAACTCTCGCACCAGCTGTTCGTAGCCCGTCTTGAACTCGCTCATCTGGTTGGTGAATTCGAAATAGAGGTGGGACGGGAGCAATCGGTAGCCTTCGTCCGACCAGGGCAGCGTCACTTTGTAGAAGTACTGGCGGATCTGGCCCGCAAGGGTGCGAAGATCCTCCAGCTTTTCGGCCTGGTCGAGCAGGTGCTTGTTGTAGCGGCCGGCATTTGTGTTTGCTTCGTGGGACTGTGCTACTTCTTCGGATACGCGTTTGTCGTGCTTGCGTGCGCTCCACATCGCGATATGAAGACAAATCAGCATTGCTTTGTCGGAAATCATTTCGTTTCAAGCCTCCAGACGAAGCCCCGGATTGGCCAGGGCTACGCGAGTAAATCGCTGTGAGTGACAGCAAATTGGGTGAATTCGGGAGTGGTAGCGATGGCCCGGTCACGAAGCAAAGCGTCGCGCATGGACAGGACCTGGAGTTCATCAGGAAGGCGCTCAAGGTAGAGCCTCGCCTTCGCAATCGAGCTATCGGTGATGCGACGGCCGAGTGCCGTGGCAATTGCAATCTGCGCCGACGGATCGCTGGGAAGAGGAGCACCTGTGGGGTTCAGGAGAATCTCGTCAATGGAAGGCAGCGAGTGAAACAGGTTGAGAAAGCCGATGAACTCCGCGGCTACGCCATCGCCCACTGCGCCTTGGATGAGGTGCATGAGCAGCATCTCGTAGACGTCCGCAGTGATGGCGGCCTTCCGCGAGTCGATTCCGTCCATCGCCTTGGATACCATCTCCCAGGAGCGCGGCGTTGGCCAGGCATTGATGCCCGATCGCACGGCCGCGTCGTGCAATAACTCCGTGCGAAAGCGAAGAAACGCGATGATTTCCGGCCTAATGCCGGCCTTGCCGGCCCAGATGCACCACTCGCCAAGATCCGGTTCCAACGTGAGATGCAGGAAGCGGTTGAGCAAAGGGCGAGGCATGGAGTAGCTGACGCCACGCTCGGAAGCTGGATTGCCTGCGGCAAGCACCGACCATCCATCTGGGAGCCGATAGTCGCCAAGTGCGCGATCAAGGACGAGCTGATAGCAGGCGGCCTGGGTCATCGGAGGAGCAGAGGTCAACTCATCGAGAAACAGGATGCCTTCCCCGCTTGTGGGGAGGAAATTCGGCGTGATCCATTCCGTGCGGTCGTCCTTGATGCGTGGCAGACCACGGAAGTCGACGGGATCGAGCTGGACGGCGCGCACGTCAATGAATTCGCGCTTCAAATGCCGCGCGACCTGCTTAACGAGTTGGGATTTCCCGACGCCACAGGCGCCCCAGATATGGAGTGCAACATTTTGAGGAACAGCGGTAATCAACGCCTCAACGAGGTGAGAAGGTTTCATGAGTATTGTCCTTTGAAAAGAAACATTGCCTGGAAAGGCTGTCGTGACGGGAGCCCGATGAGTAGGCGCTTCGTATTTAGTCGGTTCTGAAAGACGGGGATTAGTTGGACGCGCAACGCATGCCACGAATTGTCTGCATGCCTACTGCAAGTCAACGATGATCGGGGTATGATCCGGCGACCTGTATGAAAGCGTCACCTATAGAGCGAAAAAGCTTTGGATGAAAGCGGGTGAGCGTTCTGCCAGGTATCCTAGGAGCTGGCTGTTCTGGTTTGCTCGTGGAGGTCGTCGCAAACGTGTAAGTCATCTTGGGGGACGAGCGCCGCCGACAGCACCTCTTGGATCGACGAAACGAACCGAACTTTGATCTTGTTCCGCACATAGTCCGGCGTCATCTGCACGTCACGCTCGTTCTCCGTGGGCAAGAGGACTTCAGCACACCCAGCGTCGATGGCTGCCTGGAGTTTCGGCAACACGCCTCCGATGGCGAGGACTTTGCCCATGATCGTGATCTCGCCGGTCATGGCGAGGTCGTTGCGGATGGGGCGACCCGTGAGAGCGGAGACGATCCCCGTGGTGATGCTGATACCGGCAGATGGGCCTTCCTTGGGAATACCCATCATCGTCGCAAGCACGGCGATGTCGTAATTGTTCTGCCAGTCGTTCGGGAGCCCCACGTCATTTGAGTGCGTCTTGATGAACTGAGCGGCGGCAGCAACGCTCTCCTTCATCACTTTTTGCATCGAACCGAGGCTGATGATGCGCCCTGACCCTCTCGAAGCCTGCATCTCGAAGTGAAGCAGACAGCCACGGTCGTCGCCGATAACGGCTAAGCCAATGACCTCGCCGACCTTCGGAGAACTCGGAAGTACAACCTTCTGTTGCCGATGGGCGTCGGGAAGCGTTGGTGTGATGACTTTGCCGGACCGCACCAGTTTCCCCGTCAGAACGACTGGCCCGTATTCGCCAGCCGCCATAAGGTGAAGCTGGTTGCGGACACGTTGCCGTCCTTCGAGAGCAACTTCGAGAAGTTCGCCAAGTTGCTCGTCGGTGACATCCCCGTGGGGGTACATGAGCTTGAGCAGGCCGGACAAAATCTTCTCGACGCCCCGCACGTCGCGTCCAGTAATCCCGGCCTTGGCGGTCGAAGTATCCATCAACTGATACCGGCCTTTCAGCGGTCCCAGCACGTCCTTGCGCCGGAGTTCGTGAATGATCTCGCAGAAGTAGTCCGTGATGAAGCCGTAGTCCTGCGCTAGTGATCCCGGATGAATCTTTGGAATCTCCCAGCCCGGCAGATAGCCATGAAGCCGGTCGATGAACGCCTCGACCTGGAGAAAGTCCGGCAGCGGCTCGAAAAGGTGGTAATACTTCTCGTGCGGCAGCTTCGCCTGGATGTCAATGTTGCCAACCATCACGATCGAGGCGAAGGCAAGGATTTCCTTCTTTCCTCTGCTGAACTTGGCGTCCTGCATGTAGCCCTGCATGATTGAGACGAGGGCTTTCGGATCGGTGAAGTCGGTGTTGGCGATCTCGTCGAACACCACCACGTCACGACTTCCCACCACGCCGACCTTGCCGGTGGCGTTGTTGATGAAAAGGCTTGCCGGAGTCGCCTTGCCACCAGAGAGAACCGTGACGTAGTAACTCTGGTTGCGGTAGAGGTACGTCTTGCCGGTTTCCCTTGGGGCCAGTTCAATAGTGTTGCAGTTGGCCTCGATCATTGGAACAAGCCGCCACAGGTAGAGCAGCTTCTCACGCCGACTCATCGGCTCAGGATTAAGTCCAATCGAGTTGATGAGGAAGTCCAGCCATTCGTCCGCATGAAACTGCTTCCGATTCTCGATGTACTCGTTGAGGTCGATAACCGAAATCTGGAAGGGCGTGAACTCCTTGACCTTGAATGGGCGAATCTTCTTGTTGTGAACCTCGGTTTCATCGTAGGTCAGCGTGATCGTTCCCCACATGCCCCCCGATAGCAGCATTGGGTACTGCCGGACCAGGCTTTCGGTCACGTTCACGAAGTTCTCGTTAATCGCCCCAATAGTGCCCCAATACTTATCCTCTGTTTCCTGAAGCCGGACTTCCAAATTGGCAATGATGTTATGGTTGCGAGTTTCACGAATCTGGTGGCGAATCTTCTCGGCCTCGGCCCCGTGGACAAAGTTCTCCCGCAGGCGCTTGATGACTTGATGCAAGTCCTCTTGGAAGTTCTCTTCGGTGCAGTAGTTATCGATCAAGTACTCGACGACGAAACGGGGGAACTCATCGACTCCCGTGTTGACGGTTAGCCGCTTATTGACAACCTTCCCACGGAAAACATCTTTAAAGCGTGTATTCATGATTCACCCGTGTTACCGCAGCCCAGCAGGGACCATGCCCATGATGCTGTCGAGTTTGCTGTCCAAGCGTCGGCGAATGCGGGTTGTATCCAGTTGAATCTCGACCGTGCTGTGGACAGTCGTCCGCAGTGTGCGATTCTGCCAGTGGTAGCTGGCGATGACCGTCACTTGTTTGACCACTTTACCAGTAGCTTGTTCGTCCGGCGTTGGGTTATCGACTTTTGGCGTCCACCGAACCCGATAGTCGTGTTCGGTCCCTGAGAATACTTCCTTGCGAGGTTGGATGTCATCCAGGCCAGCCTCCACTTGTAGTTGAATTAGCACTTCGTCTTTGACAGCCGCTTTCGCCTTAGCTGTGATGATGATTTCGAGCGGTTGCCCTTCAGAGAGTATGCCCTCGAATCGGATGCTCACTAGATCGAAGGCTGGTTCAGCCTTCACTTTTGGCCCCAGAACGATCAGCGGGATCATGCACTCGGCCAAGCTCAAGCCGCCGTGGGTATACCGTTCAGGATTGTGTTTTCCTTGCGGGCGCTTGAGCGTCAGACCGGGTCTCGGAAATAGCACATGATTGAATGACCACTTCGCTTTCCCGGTTTTGTCGGGAATGCCGAGGTCGCCGACCTTGAATAGAACGCCGTACTTGACGTCTTTGCCTTCGAGTGGTCTCTTCAGTCTGCCCACACGATATTTCACGTCACCACTATCGGTCAGAGCTTCGTCCGGTACGGTAAAGGTCGTCTCCGGTACGGGGGAGAAACCGTGGTCGGAAGTCACGAAGACCACTGCATTGTTCGGCATTTCCCGCAACACGCTACGCACGTCTTGCCGCAGAATTTCTCGCACGGTGGCGTCGTAGATGAACGATAGGTCGGCGCTGTTGTTGTGCAAGTTCTTGTCGGTGAAGTTGAAGATCACCACGTCAATAGGATCGGAAGTGTAATGTGCAGAAATTCCGCACTCAACAGTTTCATCCTGACTTTTGACCTTGAACTTTACCGTCAGGCCCAGGTTCGTCTTCAGTGCATTTTCCAGCAGGGCATTCTCGCTTGTGCTGCAAAAGTTAATGGGCAAGCAACCCGCTGAAATTGCCTTGCGGCTCAGATGTGTTTCGGTTGGCAGGAGAGCGCTACCGTGGAGCGATTCGAGAACGTCGTACTTCTCCTCCAGAACGGGCCGAACTAGTTCTTCCCACGCATCTACCCTGAGACCGTCGAAAATCAAGATTACGGCCTTCTGACCGCTCTGGGAGTCCCAGTGCGTCTTCAGGACTCTCGACACAAACTGGTGTGTGAAGATCAGCGGTGAGTCTGCCTGCCTGATCCACTTGACGTAATTGGTGTAGTAGAGATCTTGGAACTTGGCGTTGGCGGCATCCAGATCCAGATCGACCGCCTTGATGCTCTCGTTGAGCTTCTGTTGCGCGGCCTCCCAACGCTGTGTGAGTTGCGGCCAAAACTGGCTCTTGGGGACCGGTAGAATGTTGCCGACCTGCACGAGCCTCCGTAGGCCGCTCGTGTAGTAGTCGAGCCGATTCGCTCGCTCGACGTTCCAAAGCTGAAGGAACTGTTCGACCTGAAGCTGGTCGGCCTTCAACACCTTTAGCTTGTGCACTTGGGCCTTCAGCTTGTCGGCAATCTCGAAGAACTGAATCGTTCGCTGGTACGTAGACAACAAGGTACCCCATTGCGGTGTCGGACGGCGGGCGGCGATGGAGAGCGTGTTTTCCTTACCCTTGGTCCCTTCTTCCTCCAGTTCGCGCAGAATGGCCTTGTGGTATTCCATCTTCCGGTTCATCAGCAGGTCAATCAGGAGCGACAAGAGGGCCATGCTGCGCACCAGAGACGACAGCTTCTCTTTCAACAGCACCTTCCGTGCGTTTTCGGGGGTGTCAAGCTTTAGGCGCTCTGCCAGCAAGAAGGTGAGCCGCTTTTCCGGTTCTTCCTTTAAGAACACTTCGACCGCTGCCACGTCCTCGGCGATCTGGTCGGGGTCGGCCTTGAGCATGTCCTTGATGGTCTCTTCAATGGACTTTTTCGGGATTGCCTTAAATCGCTCTAAACCCACATCGAAGTTGGCGAGCAGCACCTCGTATTCCAGACCGTGCTGGTACATGATCGCTGAGAGCGTGAAGGCCCGAACGACGGCTTGCGGGTCGTTATCCAACATCCAGCACCATGGTTTGTCTGCCTGTTCGATCTGATTCTTTAGATGGTCGAGGACTTCGCTGGCCACCGTCCCCGTCCCGGTGGAGAACAGGTCTTTAATCTTTTCCAGCCGCTCATGGTTCTCGATACAGAGGCGACGAATCTCGCCACCGCTCAGCTTCCTAAACGGGTTCACGTTAAGCGTGGCACCCAGGACGATCTTGTATAGATCACTGTCCTGGAAGCGGTGCTCGTCCACATCTCGCAGTTGTTTGTGGGCGTTGAGGGCATTGTCCAGATTATCCAGAATCAAGCGGCTCAGATTGCGGTCGCTGTTGACCAGAGAGGGCCAGCGCTGGTCGCCTGTCTGTTCAACGAGGAAGTCCCGCAGAGTGATCGTCAACCGAGCTTTTGGTTTGCAGTGAGCTTCGAGGTCGGGATAGAAGAGAGGGAGCTTTGCCTTTTCACGTGTGCGGTCCACGAGGATGACCTTGGCTGAAGCATCGTTGCGCAGGTTCTCGTACATCTCCCGCAAGGCGAGGTTTCCGCTGCAAAACAGTACCGTGAAGTGATTCCCCTTGGCCCAGCCATCAACTGCCTGCGCGCCGGCTCGGATCATTCGCTGCGGATCAGCAAAAATGATGAGCTTTTCCCCCTTGAGGGGGTTCAGTTTGTCGATGACCCATTGTTCTAGCATCACGATAAATCCTCTTTGCCCTTACTCGTCATCGTCCTGCGTCTTGCGGCGTTGGCGTTTCGGCTTCGCCTCTTCGGCGCTGCCACGTCGAGCGCAGATGCGGTAATCGTCCTCGGCCTCGATCTGCTGCTCGTCGGTCAGGCTGGCGGAATTCAATCCGCCCTTTTCGAAAATTGCCTTGCCCTGCTCGTAAAGACCGGCACGGCGGCACTGACGTAGCCAGTTGAGCAAGTCCACATCGCTGCCAGGCCGGTCCTTGTCCCGCACCGGAACACCTTCGATCAGAGTGTTGGCGAAACGCTTGATCCTTCGCAAGGTGCCCGCTTCACGAAGGTTGGCAAGTTGCTGGCCTTCTTCCTTATTCGGCAGCCGCCATGTGCCGCTGGCAGTCTTGATGAAATATTCCACGAGCCAGTCGGCCAAAAGCCGCCGAGGCTTATCGTGGACAGGAAGGTATTGCTCGAAGAGGTCGCTGTAATGCACCCCTTCATATTCCGGTTTCTTCTCCAGGTATTCGCCAATGAACTTGCTCAGGCGAGCAGCGGCAGCGTCTTCCTTCGCTTGTTCAGCGTGGTCTATCTGATCGGCAGTCTCCTTTAGGTACCAGCGGCTCTGGACGTGCGAACCCCACAAGTCCGCCTCTTTGTTGCGGAAAAGGTCTTCCTTTACCGGCTCCTGAACATCATCGGCAACGCTTTTCAGGAGGGAGTCGAAGTCGTGCGCCTCCATGCTGCTTGAAGAGACAAAGCGACTCACTAATTCATCATAAATTCGGTCCTTTGTCGATCCAGGATACTGAGTCAGAAAATCTCGAACAAGTTGGCGGGCATTTTCCATAAACGTTGCGATGTCGCCGCCATCAGCGCCTTGCGCCTTATCTACCTGCGTGCCACTGGATAGAAGCGAGTTGGGCTTACGAAAGTTCAACACCAGGTCTCTCTTCCGTGCCTTGTCAGCAGTGTTTTGATTATAGGATTTCTGACCCGTATCAATGAAAAGTGCCGAATCCGTCTTGTCTACGATAAATCCGACCTCTGCCATGAAATCCTGCACCAGTGCCCAAGTTCCTTCCTCGTCGTGAAAACACAATGTCAACCAGCGACCAGGTTTTAAAACACGAAAGCACTGATTCATAGCCTTCTTCATGAGCGCGGCCCAATCCGCGTCCGTCCTGCCACGAACATCGTTGACAATGATCTCCTCATTCTGCCAGGACGTGTCGAAGCCAAGCCATGCTTCCCAAATGAAGTTCAATTCTCCGTACTGGACCGTATGGGAATATGGCGGGTCGGTGAACACATAGTCGATGCTGTTGCTCGGAATCGAATCCAGCCTGCACGCAGACTGCGTGGAAACAATAAAGTCGCCGCCATTTGTCGTGGAAGCCGACGCACGGCAGAGATCTTCCACTTTGTCGCAAAACGCCCGAAACACGTTGATCACCTGCGACTCTTGTGGAATGTAATAGGTCCCCTGTTGGAATCCCCCTTTCAGCGACTCACGGAAGCGGTACATTCGCGAGCAGTTGAGTGTAATCGCATTGAGTGCAAAGAGCAGCATGTCCTGCTGGTTCCCAGCGTGCTTCAGAATCGCATCTCTAATCGCCGCCATTGCCCAAAGGTTTCGTTTTGTGAAAAGCTCCGCGACCGTTCGGAAGTTGCGTCCCGGCCTCCACTCTGCTCCCCACGGAACCGAGTCATCATCTACATTCATCATCTTGTGCGGCGGATACCAATGCGGAATGGGCTTTGCATCAATATCTTTCAGTCTTCCGATATCGTGCTTTTCAAAAAACTGCCGCTTCTTTGTGTCAGTATCTTTGTGATTCCTCGTGGAGCGTAGGGGACGACACTTATTCTCACAGATGTAGCACTGAACGACTGGAATATGTCCGAATGTCTCGCTGCCGCTGCTGATCTCCTCGTGGTGGTTCTTCCTTAGGCAATGTGGGCAAACCCGCACTTTTCTTGGCTTCCCACCTGCGGTTTCTCCCTCCACCTCCGGGCAATCATAAGAAGCGACCTGCTTCAGACATCGGGGACATTGAAACACCTGGCTGTAAACTGTATAGGCAACTGTGGCACTCCCACCACATCGGTCGCATACCGTGCCATATAACCAGTCAGCTTCATGTTTGACTGCCTCGATGACATTCTCTAGCGCCTGCCGTAATGCGAAGGAATCAATCGGCGAGCAGTAGTTCTTCGTGATAAAAGTTGCGGCAGGACTTCGATCAATCGCAACAGCCCTTCTACCTTCGAGCAAAGCTGCCAGTGACGTGCCGCCAGAACCAGAAAAGACGTCGAGGACGAGATCGCCTGGCCGAGTGTAGTGACGAATGTACTCTCGAATGGCATCGTGGGGTTTTTTCCCCTGATGGTAGGAGTGCATCAAATATATCGCGGTAGCCTTTGTCGATGTGATCGGCTTGTTAAAGGCTGCGACGTGGTAGTTGTCGCTTTCAAGGTTATAAAGTGTGGCGTGTTCCTCAACGAACTTCCGCAGATTAGGGTTTGGCTGATCGCCAGAGTAACAACATTCCGATATTGACGGTGCAGCGTCTTGCGAATCGAAAAGTCTTTCAGTGGTATCGAGTTTCTTCGCCACGATTGCCCTCTACTTAATTTCTAGGATTGTAGATTGTCCCTTGCCATCGCCATCTACAGCAGTTTCGAGGAATTTGCGGAACTCGCCGACCACGCTCTCGATGTCGGCCTTCTCTACCTTGGTCTTGGTGGGGTGAAACTCATTCAGGTGGATCACCTTCACCATAATTCGTTTCAGGTACTTCGCCAGGAGCTTGGCATTCGCGGGGTCTGCCGGGACGCACTGAGCCAGGAGAGCGGCCAGGTTGTCATCGCTATCCGCTGCCAGCACGTCGGCGACGAACTGCTCCTGCTTGCCTTGCTCCAGGAGCAAACGCAGCGCCGGTTGCCGCAGCAGGCTCGCCATATTCCGGAGTGCCGCCTCGACCTCACCCCTTGATTGAACCAGCGCCCCCTCCGCAGCCACCACGAGGCTATCGGCATCGTCCACATGTAGTGAACAACCTTCCGGCTGCGGGCGTTCCTTCAAGGCCCGCTCCACGGAGTTGCGGTCGAGCGCTGACTGGAACAAGCTATCTTTGTAGCCAGCCACTTTGTCCTTGAGCGTCGCCACGTTAACGCTCGCTAGGGCTTCTATCACGACAAGCTCGGAGATGGCCCTAAATTGGCTGGAATCCGGTAGATTGTCGATCTCGGCACGAACCGCTTCGCACTTGCCAGTCACCTCATCGAAAGCCTGGAGATAGCGGGTGCGGTAGACACCCTGTACAGCTTCGAGCAGGTCAAGGAGCTGACTTTGGAGTTTGGCCTCGGACTCCATAAGGTCGTTGGTGTCTTTGAGCTTCTTGCCGAGGCTGCGGAGCTTATCCTTAATTTCACCAGCCGGGCCACTTCCTCTTACCGTCAGTTGCGAGTACCGGTACGCTGCTCTGATCTTTTGATCGTGGCGGCAGAAGGCGTCAGCTTTCTCCCAGGTCTTCTTGCGGGTCGCCAGATCATCGAGTTCGGTTGCCTTGGCTTCCTGGTCGGCGTAGCACGTATATCCGAACGCAGTGTCGAAGGCGTTAAGCAGATGCGATATGGCCTCGGCATCGTCGATCCTAGCCGATAGGAACTTCAACCAGGAAGAAAGTGAATCCGCCACAGGATTCTCTTGCTGGATGTCAGCCATCAGAGTGTCCAATCGTTCGATCAACGCTACTACTATGGGTCGCCGCTGTTCCCGCCACTTCTTCAGCCGTTCGAGGGCAGTGGTGATGTCGCCGTCCTTCTGGATTGTCTTCAGCAATTCGTCGTCGAGCAGGATGGCGGCAAATGGGGCTAGGACAGGCCAACCTTCGGGAGCCTTGAGCCGCTGAATCTTCGCCATCGAGTTCAGCAAAGCGGCATTGAAGATTTGGTCGGCGATGTTGGCGTAGTCGATGGAGTCGGTGCCTGTCCCTTTGCCGGACATCAGAATGCGGAGCTTACCTTCCCGCACGAGACAGAGAAGGTAAATGTCGATCATCCGGCGAGATAGGCCGTAGTTCTTGTCATTCGGACCGCTGAGGCCGGTGAAGTTCTTGCAGACCGTCTCCAGAGAGATGTTCTGATTGCCCTGGCTGGCCTGAGTCTCGATCCAGTGGTCGAGGTCTTCAACAAACTCGTTATCTTTCGTGTTGAGCTGCTTCGTGCCATCCTTTTTCATGATTCCCAGGGCATAGCCGTAGTTATCGGCAGCGCTGGTGAACTGATTTGGTTTGGTCCCCTTGGGGATGTCACCGGTCTTGACGATGCCGTTGATGACTTTGATCGCCTCGGCATCATTGAACGGGGCTGGGGCGTCGAATTCAACCTCTTTGGAGACGTATACGCCATCCAGAACGTGGCCGACGAGCGGGGTCAGGATCGACAGTAGCTCGCCCTGGCAGTTGAACGACATGCTGCTGTGATCGGCGGCACTGATCTGCCCACGACCGAAACTGTCGGTCACAATCTTGGCGATGCTGCCGATTTCATCCTTCAGTCGGCTGGCAACCCACCCCACGACTTCCTTGGCGTCTTCCGTGTCCTTGCTCTGGTAGTCCTTCACCAGCTCACGGTAGGCTGCGAAGTCGAGGAGCCTATCCCGCTCCTGCGAGATCAGTTGGGAGGGCGTCCAAAAGAGAGTTCGGGGGTCGCCGACCTTCTTGGCAAGCTCGGTCACTTTGTCGCCGCAGTGCCGGTTGCTGATGAAAACAGCGAAATCGTGGTCGGTGTCCGGACTGTTGATTGGCGGGAGTGCTTGGCCTTTGCTGGCGATGTCGAGCAAGTCACGCATGTAGACCCGGCCCTTAATCGTTCGGCCATGCCACTCAACCTCGAAATCTTTCTGCTCGGCGGGGGCGATGCCACGGAACAGGGACTTCGTGTTGCGGGCGAGATCCATCGTCAGGAGCGAAGTCTTTATTTCCCAGCCGTCCAGGCCGAGAAGTTGGTTCCACGCATCTCGTTGTTGGACTTCGCTGTTCTCAGCGTGGCTGCGTGCCCTTTGAAAGAGTTCCTTGACATCGATACTGCCGCCTTCTGGCGTGAAGACGAAGTTCTTGCCCACTTTCTTGACTTGAGGAAGCTCCTTCGCCAGTTCGTCGAGCAGTACTTCGTAATGGTCGAGGTTGTCTTTAATGTCAGCCTTTTGGTCCTTGTCGTGATCGGCCCACTCCATGACGGAGTTCATGATCTCTTCGACAGAAAGGCCGTTCGGCTGCATCTTGGCGATGTTGTACAGGAACAGCGTCTTCAGAATCTTCTCGCAACGAGAAGCGTAGACCTTGAGCCGTCCCTTAGTCGCCTGCCCAATGATCCGTCTGCCCGCTAAATAGGCTTTGTACTCGTCATTGAACTTGGAACTGATGGCAGCGATGCCCGCCGTCGTGCCGGACGGATCTTCCTCGTAACTCACCACGTCTTCGAACATCTGCCAGAGCGTTATGAGTTCGTTCGACTTGGTCTTCCTCTGTGTCTTGAGGGTCTGGTGCATGAAATGTACCGAGGAGCGGAGCGTCGTCAGGTTGTAACTGACCGCTCGCAACACATCTATCGCTGGTTTGTAGAACGGGAAGAACCGCTTGAATGTCTCGCTGCCAATCGCATCGGGCCAGGTGAAGCCCTTGTGGTAATCCTCGAAATATGGCTCGATGGAGTCGGGTTTCGATATCGTGCGAACCCTGGACAACACGATGTCGTAGAAGTTCGACTCGTCTTGCAACAGGGCAACGTTCTTTAGCCGGTCATTGGCTATGATGTTCTTGACGCCCATCTTCGACTCCAGGGCTTGCTGCGCCGAACAAATCGTCCAGACGGGCAAGCAGTGCGTCTTCGCAAGCCGATTGGAAAGAACGACGAGTGTTTTCTCGTCCTCAATTCGCTGCTCGTCGGTCCTGTTCTTCATGAACAGCGACACCTCGTCGAGGATCAGAAGCAGTCCCTCGTACCCATGAGCAATCAGCGTCTCGACCATGTGCTTGAGGACGTCTTCTGATTCTCCAGGCAGCTTCGGCGTAACCTGAAGATACTGGGTGTAAAAACGCCAGAGCTTCTCCCCGCAGTCCCTCCTCGTCGTCTGCGACTTGCTGTCGCGCAGGTCGTGAAGGAACTTCTCCAGCTCTTCCTGCTCTTCCTCATCGAAGTACTTGGGGTCTTTTAGGAACTTTCCCAAGTCCTTGCGGTAGCGTTCGATGTCTTGCTCGAAGCGATCTGCCAGCAGTTCTACCGGATAGACAGAGATGGCCTTGCCGTTCTCCGCGTGATATTGATCCTGCACGGCGTCGAGGATGTACTCAGTGAGCTTGCGCCCCGTATCCGTCACGCCGATAGTGCCGCCGCCTTGACCAACGAGCGTTTTGACGGCGACGAAGATGCCTTTCGACTTCCCTGTGGATTTCTTGGCGAGGCCGCTGTCGTAGAACTGGTAGAGAGATTCCCGCTTGCCCTTCTTGGCCTTCGTCTCAAGTTCATTGACCGTATCCCACACGTTTTTATCGCCAAGGGCGACTGCACCGATGAAGGACAGCAGGTGCGACTTACCGGAGCCAAATTCCGCCTGAATCCACCAGCCCTGCCCGATGGGGTTCACCTTGCTGCTTGGGTCGTAGGGAGCTGCAAGCTGGCGCAGCACATCGTTGAGCAGTGAGCGCACCGGCTCAATCAGGAAATCCTTCACGGTGCGTGGCTCGGCCCGCCGCTTTCGTTTCGATTCAGCTTCGCCCGCGACCGTGCCGCCTTGCCATACGTGGCGCTCCACTACATAAACATCAATGATGTCATCGGGAACGTCGCAGAGTTGATCGAGAGTTTGTCGCTTGAAGAGGTCGCTCATCCGTTCAACTCCCACAAATGATTTTCAGGGACTAGGTTCGTCGGCAAAGTCCGATGATCCGTCGATGGGGCTTCGTGGAACAGCGTGATACGGTCCGCTACTCTCTCGCCCGGTAGAAGTATCAAAATATGCTTTTGGTTTGTCGCTCGGATGCGGAGACAATTCAACTCCAGATCGTACGCGAATAGGATTTCCAGATTCTTGAGAGCCAGTACGGGGACACTGTCGTTCAACTTCTCGGCCACTAAGCTATCGAGTTCCTTCGCCAGTCGATCCTTGACGCTTGCGGTGCGGCTGGCTTCTGTCTGAACGAGACGCTTGAGTTCATCGTCGTTGATCCGGCCGAGCAGATTGAGATTGACATTGACCGGCTCGCCGAGACGTTGGCCGCTCGCCGACCGTGCTTCCCGGAAATCTACCTTCTCGTAACGTTCCAGGCGCTCGTAAGTACCGAGGACGACATACAAGTGCCGTCCAGTCGGCATTGCGAGCTTCTCCCGAAGCTGCGAATTGATCTCGTGGCCGGACAGCTTCATTGGGGTGACTCCTGGGCTAGTGCCACTATGCGCTGCACGGCGTCGGCCAACGTGTACTTGGTTGTGAACTGCCGCAGCCGGTCGATCTCGCTGACTTTCGATAACAGGCCAGCTTCGCGCAATCGGTAAAGCTGCCGGATCATCCACTGCTCATCCCACAGGAGCCACTTGTGCATCGGGCCGTCGGCCATCCTCTCGAAGGCGTGCATTCCCGGCTCGGGAAACTCAAGATGCAGGACGTAGGCGAACGACGCAAGACAACCTTCCCGCAGCGAAACATTCAGGCGCGTGCGGTTGGCGCTGCCGATGCCGTAGAACTGGTAACTACGAACGATGGACTGGCCAATGTGGTCTGCCGACTTCGAATGCGGGAACTTCGACTGGATGTATTCACGGAGACGACCTCGGCTGATTCCACCCTGGGCAAGTGATGGGAAGACGATCTCTTCAGCGACCATTGACACGATTTTCTCGGTTCGGCAAGTCAGGTAGAAGAGGGCTTCGCCGAGCGCGGGCTCCCCTGCTGTAGCGGCAGCGAATTCTGGCAGGTCGTCATTGTAGACATCGGTTGGGAAGAACCGGCTTACGATGTAATTGGCTGAACGACGTCGGGTTGCCTGAGAGTTAAACCGGAGCTTGTCAGCAAGGTAATTGCGGAAATCCTCGACCGAGTGATACTTTGCCGCCTGCGGAAGATGCTGGAGGGCGTGGTCGGCGAAGTCCTTGGCGTATACGCGGAGGACTGGCTCTGCAAACCTCGGAAACGATGACAGCGCGGCGATCTCAGGTTGATGTTGCCGCTGCTCCGGCTCATCGAACAGCAGGGGCTCCTTGTCGTTCTCTGCCGCGTGCTTACCTGTACGACGCTCGATCCGATCCTTCAGTCCGTCGACAGTCCGCATAATGTCCTGCTTGAGATCGGCTATATCTTCGTCACGGGCACCTTCCGCAGCCGCCCACAGGGTACGAATGATCTCCACCGCAGACTCGACCGAAGGCTGGCCATCTGGGGATGCAGCAGGACGGCGGGTTCGATTACTGGTTGCCAAAGTGTGCTTTCCGGTCTGTTTTAAGGGGAATTTCGGCGCATCTGATCCGGTCTCTCTGTCGTCTAGGCCGCTTCGATGACTGGCGCTTTCCTCTACGTGACAGCTTATCTTATTCTTATTGTCCTTCGGGAGGCGCGCGGGGGTGTCTGCGCCGTGAATGTACTTGAACATTGCTCCAAACACACCTTTCGGATAGCTCAGATTTTCACATCTTGGATTTCAGAAAGCGAGAGAAATGTTCTCTGAAATCAAAGGCATGGTGAACGGTTGTGCCCGTGCTGTCTGGCTTGGCCTACCAGTTGCGGAACAAACAGTGCAGGCTGTAAGCAAATATTGAGCTCGAACTGATCACGGATTTTCCTTAAGTGGTGCTTTGGTCCACTCCCACTCCATGACTTTCAAAGAAGGGCTTCAGGGCATCTCTGTTTTCAAGCACCACTTGATTGGAGGACGCACTATCGTCTGGTTCGTGCAATAGTCCAAGGTGTTCCAGCAAGTACCACAACAGCGCTTCCCTTGTTTTCAGCACGAGTCGCCCGTTTTCCATACCGTAGTCCAACTCGATTGCGTGCCGCTGTCCCTCGGTAAGGGCTGGGTGGGGCAAAATGACGATCTCCACTTCTCGTTGCCAAACAGCATCCGTCGAGGGGTCAACAGACGAATTTTCTCCCGGCGCAATCTCTAGAATTCGAGCAAAGAGAAAGTCCAGAAAATCCTGGCGCTCATGACAAAAAGCACGAACATGCCAGCGGAAGCCATCAAAAGCGATAGCATGCGGGCTTATTGTCCTTGCAGTGGGTACAGCTCGGCTCATCGACTGGTACGTGATTTCCAGCTTGCTCCGCGATCTTATGGCTTGAAGAACAGCCCGCAACGTCGTGGGGCTAACACTTCTGCTGGGGTCCTTGACGGCGGCAGCCGACGGAGGCGACCCCAAGAAGCTGGAATTCCGCTGAAGGATGCCCAACTCCAACCCTAGAACCTGGTCGAGATAAGCGTGGGCACTACTGGCTGCAATTATCGGCTTGAAATCTTCGGTCGCGACGTATGCCTTCTCCGTAAGGTCGTAACGGGAATTGTGTGGCGCAAGTTCTTGATATTTAGATAGATCGAGGGATGATTGGGGTACGGAAATCCCAAAAAACTCGATTAGGTCTGACCGGTTGACGCGCCCCTCCCAGTACAACCTGAAGTCAATGAACTCTAAACGACGCTCCTGACCCCAGCGTGCACGCTTGGCTTGACCCATCCACATCTCCTCTCTCGTAAGTCGCTCCCAAGATAGGTATAATAATTATACCCATCTAGTAATTATACCTGATACTATCAGAGTGCTAGCCAGGTTACAACAATAGCTCAGCCAGGCCGCAATGGCTCGGCCAGTAAGAGATCTTCATGCGGGCATGGTCGGAGGACCAGTAATGGCGAAGGGGCAAAACCATCAAGATGGCGGGCTTGATCAAAGATCCCGCGACAATGACGGCGAAATTCGGCAAAAACGTGGCGACACGCTAGTCAAGACCTTGCGTAAAACCTACGGCCCCGATTTTGCACCTGGCGTACGGAGTGATGCCAAGCTGGACACATTGCGCGAGCGTGCAGGCGGAGAATCACTTTCGAAACTCGTGAAGGATGCTTCACGTGGAGGCGGCCGATGAACACGCTTGAATCGCGTACCTTGGAAGGACCTCTTGCAACTCCACAGATAACGCACGCCGATATTGCTGACTTCGCCTCGGACGCGGTCAACTTGAAACGGGAGGACGCCGAAGAATACAGGGAACAGGTTCGTCGTCTCCGCGAAAAACTTGATAAGTATGCAGCCGATCATCCGGATTATGGACTTATCAAGACGCTGCTCTCCGGCAGCCTGGCCAAGGGCACTGCGCTCAAAACTCTCAACGACATTGACGTAGCATTCTACGTGAAGGCGGAGAAAACCCCCAGTTCAGAGCCGGATCTGCTCAATTGGTTGGCGCAACGCCTGCGTGATGCATACCCACAGATGAAGCCTGATCAGATTCGGGCCAACAACCACTCCGTCTGCATCAAGTTCGCTGTCAGCGGGCTGAGCGTCGACGTCGTTCCCGTTCAGTACAAGGGTGATCCGGATGACCGCGGATACCTCTTCGCATTTGACGGCGGAGCCCCGGTTTTGACCAGCATCCCCCTCCACCTGGCCTTCATTCGAAAGCGTAAGGCACAGCAGAAAGACTACTTCGCTCAGGTGATTCGCATAGTGAAATGGTGGGTGCGGCTCCAAAAGATCAAGGATGAGGGATTCAGACTTAAGTCCTTCATGACTGAAATGATCGTCTCTCACCTCGCCGACAGCGGCGTCAGTATGGCCGACTACACCGTCGCTCTTGAAAAGGTGTTTGCTTACATCGTGAAGTCCCGGCTCAAGTCCCGAATCTATTTCACGGACTACTATCCGGCGTCGAAACTGCCTGGGCCGACCGGGAAGGCAATGGAAGTATTCGACCCGGTCAACGAAACAAACAATGTGGCGGCCGTCTATGACGAAAACCACCGGCAGAAAATTGTGAACGCGGCCCAGGACGCGCTGGAAGCGATTTCTGAGGCTCGGTTTGCAACCACACGGGGAAGAGCAATCGAGTGCTGGCAGGATGTTCTAGGGCCATCTTTCCGAGGATAGAATCATGAGCTTTAGCTTTACAACAGCGTCCACATTCACCATTGTTAACGCGCGATATCTCGCATCGAAGGTCGCTGCCGACATGCATCTCTGTGCCCAATACTATGGGAATCCTTCAGAGGCTCGAATCCGTGAATTCGCGGAGGAGTTGGCACAGTACCTGAATATGGGCTACCTCCAGGAGTATGAATTCGGGTTCCAGAAGAATGACAAACGCGTCGTCTCTTGGCGATACAAAGTGGATGCGAATGGTGCTCTCATCACCGACGACCGCGCGGGTAAGGTCGTGCCTTACGTCAGTATCACGGGAGCGGCCTTCTTTAATTTCCTGACGCCGAATCCGAGTTTCTTCCAGCTTTCATCCGCCAATCAGGCTCATTTTACGGCTGGACTCCCCCTTCAAAGAGCCAGTGGCCAACCTCCCGCAGAAGGTGCAGGTTATTGGACATCGGATCGTAACTACTTCTCCGGAGGATGCGGATTGAATCGCCAGACATTCCAGCCGCTCTCATGATCGACAACAAAGTTGGCATTTTCGAAGAGGTTCGTGAGTACCCAGACGCAGCCGCCGCTAGGCGCTTTGCTTCGCTCGTGGGGCTCGATGTGATGAAGGAGCGGCTTCTGAAAGAAGCGCGCCTCCTGCTTGATCCTGACAGCCTCACGGCTTGGAGCAATAAGCATCATCGGCAGAAGACCAAAATTGTCGATCTGTTCCGCGACAGGCCTCCACTCTTTATCTTCGCTGGAGATGTCGGAACCGGAAAGACGATATTGGCAGAGACGTTTGGTGATGCCGTCTCACGGGAGGCTGGTATTAGCGTGACGCTTTATGCATTGAGTCTGAATGCCCGCGGGACTGGCGCAGTCGGTGAAATGACCGGCCTACTCTCTGCTGCGTTCGCAGAAGTGAAGCAAGCAGCTAAGAGAGGTGCGGGGCGCGGAAACAAGCACAATTGTGGGGTCATACTATTGATCGACGAGGCTGATGCGTTAGCACAGTCACGCGAACTTGCACAGATGCACCATGAAGACCGCGCGGGGGTGAACGCGTTGATCCGCGGCGTGGACGATCTGGCAACGGGTAATCTTCCCGCGATAGTTGTGATGTGCACGAACAGGCTTGAAGCACTTGACCCTGCTGTGCGTCGGCGGGCTGCCGTAACCTTCACCTTCAATCGCCCAAATGAGGCACAACGGACTGCGTTTCTTAGGCCAGTGCTGGAAGAATTGGGGTTCAGCTCTCAGCAGATTCACTCGCTGGTCGTCGCGACGGGTGCCACGCAGGGGCGGTCTTACGGGTACACGTATTCGGATCTAGCGCAAAGGCTTCTCCCTGGTCTTTTACTTGCGGCATATCCATCGGGTCCGATCACGTTTGATTTGGCTAAGGAAGTTGTTGAGCATCATCCGCCCACGCCTCCTTTCCGCGAGAGTCAGAATGCAATCTCGTAATGTGAGCCCCCGAGGTAACTTGTCAATATTCCGTCTAAGCAATGTTGCGATGGGCCGCAGACTTTCGGAGAACTTATGAATGATTGGTCTCTTTCTCAATTGCTTTCAGACTTGCATAGCGACATCGAACAACGTCTGTCTATTGCCCGAAAATCGTTCAGCCATCCTGGAACGAAAGGCAACGCCAGCGAGCATGTTTGGCTTGAGCTTTTCCAACGCTACCTGCCTGAGCGCTACCAAGCTGCGACGGCACACGTCGTAGATAGCCAGGGAAAGTTCAGCGATCAGATTGATGTCGTGATCTTTGACAGGCAGTATTCCCCATTCATTTTCAAGTTCGAAGGCCAGCTGATTGTTCCTGCTGAAAGCGTATATGGAGTGTTCGAGGCCAAGCAATCCATCAATTCCGGACAGATCAGTTATGCACAAGAAAAGGCACAAAGTGTCCGTAGGCTGAACAGGACAAGTCTTCCGATTCCACATGCCGGCGGGATGTTTCCGCCCAAAGCGCTTCCCTACATACTTGCAGGGCTGCTAGCGTTCGAAAGCGATTGGAAACCTGCGATGGGGCAGCCGCTTCTCGACGCGCTTGTCGGAGATACTGAACGACGATTGGACATCGGCTGCGTTGCGGCTCACGGCATCTTCGAGTGCGACGAAGCCGGATGCTACCACCTCAAACAGCAAGGGAAACCGGCCACGGCCTTTCTTTTCGAACTGATCGCCCGACTTCAGACTAGTGGCACCGTGCCAATGATCGATATTCGAGCCTATGCAAAATGGCTAGCGAGTTGACTCTACGAAAGTTGAGGACGCTGCGATACCGCGCCCCAGACATTCAGAATGGCCGACGTTATGAAACGTGGCTAAGAAAGGATGGACCAATTGCGCTTCACGCCGGAACGTCTGGACGAGATATTCGAACGAACTGATGGCAAATGCCATCTCTGTGGCAAGGGAATGTGCCGCAGCAACTATGCCACGTTGGGTTCACGGGGTGCATGGGAAGTTGAACACTCGAACCCGCGCTGTAAAGGCGGCAGCGACCACCTGAAAAACCTGTATGGATCACACATTCGCTGCAACAGATCCAAAGGACAGAAAATGACGCGGACTGCACGCTCGTGGCATGGGCGGACAAAAGCTCCGTTGTCTGCACAAAAGAAACAGAATATTCGGCAGCGAAATGCATGCGGACTGGCCGCATTGGGCTTAGCACTGGGAGCGATGACGGGAGGCCTTGGGCCAGCGCTTTTTTGGGGCGCAACCGGTGCTGCGGTTGGCAATTCCCTAGATCCAGGGGACTGACGAGCGCGTTGGAATCATTTAGTCACGCCACTGTCTTGTCGGGTACGCCAGTATCTCGGCCCCGGCGATACGGAGAGACGTAGCGCTCGCTATCATGGGGATGTAACTTTTCGGCAGAACGTGAGGTTCTGAATGCGTCAAGTTAATGGGCAAATTCTGTTCTCCGCTACCGACTTAATGAACTATCTCGGTTGCCCTCATTGCACTATTCTTGATCTCCGCCGTCCGAGTGATGCGATGGGCGCTACTGAAGTTGATGAAGAACAGGAGTTGCTGCAGCAGAAGGGTATAGAGCATGAACGGCGGTATCGTGACCGCCTGATTGCACAAGGAATCAAAGTCACACAGATCGCGCAAGAGGCGGGTCTAGATCAGCAGATCGAGGAGACAATCAAGGCCATTCGTCGCGGTGATCCGATCATCTATCAGGCTACGCTCCTCCGGGCTCCCTGGCACGGGTACATCGACTTTCTGGAACGGATAGAAAAGCCCTCCGCATTAGGTCCTTTTAGTTACGAGATCAGTGACACGAAGTTGGCGCATTCGCCTAAGCCCAAGTATCTGGTACAGCTTTGTGTTTATGCATATCTGTTGGAAGAAATCCAAGGCGTCTCTCCTCGATCCGTTCACATCGTGCTTGGAAACAACGAGCGCGTCAGCTTCCCGCTTGTGGATTTCATCCATTATGTCGAACTAGCCCGCGACAGATTCTCTCAATATGTCTCCGATCCACCAACGACATCAGTGCCTGAGCCTTGTAATTACTGCGGCCTGTGCCGTTGGAGCGAGCACTGCTTAGAAGAATGGGAACGCACCGACCATCTGTGGCTGATAGCCAACATCCAGCGCAGCCAAATTCGCAAACTGAACGATGCCGGCGTAAGCACGGTTCGTGCCTTTGCTTCGACCCCCGAATCTTTCACGGTTTCGCGCATGGGGCCAGAGACCCTGAACCGGCTGCGGTCGCAGGCACAACTCCAAGTCCGACAGAGAGACACCGGCGAGAATCTGCTCGAAATCCTGCCACTAGAGGAGGCTAAGGGCTTCTGTCGCCTGCCGCAAGCTGATACCGGCGATTTATACTTCGACATGGAAGGCGACCCTCACTTTCCGGACGGATTGGAGTATCTTTTTGGCTTTTCGCAGTTGCGCGGCAGCGAATTAACATTCACTCCGTTCTGGGGCCACGACCGCATGCAGGAGAAGGCTGCCTTCGAACAGGCGATGGACTTCATGCTTGGCCAGTTGCTCGAAAATCCAACTGCATATGTTTACCACTACAACCACTATGAGCCGACCGCGCTCAAGCGCCTTGCATCCTTCCATGGCACGCGGGAGGAAGAGCTCGACTGGATGTTGCGGAACCAGAAGTTTGTGGATCTGTTCAAGGTGGTCCGCGAGGGGATTCGGACATCCCAACCCGGCTATTCGTTAAAAGATCTCGAAATCTTCTACATGCCTCCGCGCGAGGGCGCGGTCAAGACAGCTGGAGCAAGCGTGGTCATGTATGAGAAATACTGTGCTACTGGCGATGCCACAGTGCTCGCCGAGATCGGGGCCTACAACGCAGAGGATTGCCGCTCAACGTATCTGTTGCGAAACTGGCTGCTTTCGAAACGACCGGGCGCCGCGACTTGGTTTGCTCCAAAGATTAGGGAGATTGATCCTGAGAAGCTGCAGGCTGTAAAAGAGGGGCAGGCTAGACGTGCGACCCTCGAAGAGCAACTGATGGCGTGCGATCCCATGCTAAAAGATATGCATGAGTTGGTGAGCAACTTGCTCGATTTCCATCGTCGCGAGCAAAAACCACAGTGGTGGAAGATGTTCGATCGCCAGGAACGGACCGACGAAGAGCTCGTCGATGACGCAGAATGCCTAGGTGGATTGACTCTTTCAAAGGGGATTCCCGCGTATACGGAAAAGCGCTCGCGAGTCTACACCTACGAATTTCCCGAACAGGAAACGAAGTTGGATGTTGGTGATTCTTGCCAGATCGCGGCCACTCTCGAGCGCGCTGGGGAGATCGTTGACTTTGACTTAAAGCAGCGAAGGGTGTCAATTAAGCGCGGGATTGTGAGCGGAACACTTCCTGAACGGTTTTCTGCGATCCCAGAGCCTCCCTTGGACGCACGAAAGCTCCGAGATGCTTTATTTAGGTTTGCTGAAGCTGAAGTTTCCGGCTCCAACCAGTATGGTGCAGCTCGTTCGTTGCTGTTACGTGAATTGCCACGGGTTGCGGGTGTCGAAACTGGGCGCCCCGTCAGTGCTGCTGGGGAAGACGCACTCCAGGCCACAATCAACGCTGTTGCCAATCTTCGCGACTCCTATCTGCTCATACAAGGACCGCCCGGTACGGGTAAGACCTACACGGCATCACACGCCATCGTAGATCTGATCAGTCGCGGCAAGCGCGTCGGCGTTGCTTCGAATTCCCACAAGGCCATTCACAATCTTCTCAAGGGGATTGAACAAGTCGCGGAAGAAAAGAAAGTTCCTTTCCTTGGCGTAAAGAAGGCCAGCAGCGGTAACGACGAGAGTTTCTTTCAAGGAAAGTTCATAAAGAGCGTCACTTCGACGCGTGATATCCCGACCGCGTGCAATCTCGTTGCAGGAACCGTTTTCATGTACGCTGATTTTGCGAGCCAACTGGATTACCTGTTTGTTGATGAAGCCGGACAAGTATGCCTGGCCAATGCAGTCATCATGGCCATGTGTGCGCGAAACCTGGTGCTCGTCGGTGATCAGATGCAACTCGCTCAGCCCGTCCAGGGAGTGCACCCCGGCAAGTCGGGGATGTCTGTACTCGAATATCTCCTAGAGGATAGCGCGACCATTCCACCAGAGCGGGGAGTCTTCCTCGATACCACTTATCGCATGCATGGTGACGTATGCCGTTTCATATCTGACGCGGTGTACGATGGCCGACTCCAACCCGATGCCAAGAACCAGCAGCAGACACTCGTTCTTGACCAATCGGCTGACGTCGCGCTGCGGCCAACGGGTATTCGTTTTCTGGAGGTTAATCACGAGGGATGCTCACAGCGCAGCGAGGAGGAAGCCGCAGTAGTAAAGGCGTTGTATTTGAATCTGCTCACGCAGAGCTACCGTGATCGCGACGGCGTTACACATCGGATTACGCCTGCTAACATCATGATCATCACCCCCTATAATGTGCAGGTGAACTACCTACAATCCATCCTTCCGTCAGATGCTCGCGTGGGCACCGTGGATAAACTACAGGGGCAGCAGGCTGAGGTGGTGCTGATTTCGATGGTAACGTCCAGCGGTGACGACCTTCCCCGCGATATCGAGTTCTTATACAGCAAGAACCGGCTTAATGTCGCTGTTTCACGAGCTCGGTCGTTGGCCTGCATCGTTGCGAGCCCACGTTTGCTGGAGATTCAATGCAACACGGTCGAGCAACTGAAGCTCGTAAACACCCTGTGTTGGGCGCGCCGATACGTTTAATTGTTTGCTTGCGGCTCGACGGGCGACCGGGTTCCCCAGATGGACTTGGGAATCAGCGGTTATTACGAAGAACTATTCCAATCGAGGATATTGCATAAGGAACAAAGGTTTGCCATAATGCTGTTGCTGTTGGAATCAGAACAATGATTTCGCCAGCGGGCATAACTCTGACGGAATCCAAACCCGACGAGATCGATACCCGACGAACCCATACCTGACGGTTGTAAAAGTACATCAAACAGAAGTGGAGAGGCCGTAGCAGCACAGGAGACGGCCTCTATAGTTTTTTGAGCTCAATTCTCGATTTCCACGCCAGTAGCGTCATCAATCTCCCCAATTACTTAGACCACGGATATGACCTACCGCGACGCCATGAGCGCCGGTGCCGCTACCTTCTGATTCTTTGAAGAGGCCAGATTACGCGGCAGTCCTACTGCGGCGGGTTGCGCCTTGTGATCTCTGTTTCTTCGCCGCCCTCCGCATCTCAGAAAACTGGTTTGGATCAACTGGAAGTGCCGCCATGCGCCCGGTCTCAGCGTTATAAAAGCCGCCGTGATATGAGATTTGCCCGTACCGCAGTAATCGAGCAAGCATGGCGAGCGAACTGACGGCCAGGGTCTGATTGATGTATGGTTCCTGCCTGTCCAGCGCCTCAATGGCCGAACAACTTGGAAGCGGGCTTTCCGCAATCGTAATGTCGGCAATTTCTGGATAAATCTCGAGGACAGTCGGAAGACGTGTTTCCTGTGCGCGTGCGGAGACTGTCACATCGTGAGGCTGGCCAAGGACGTACTGCCCACTGGAGGCGTTGTTGCCGAGGTCGAGATGATATGCCGGCGCGCGGAACTTCTTGAACGACTGCGAAATGAGATGGCGGGCTTTCCTAGTATCGACGCAGCTGATCAGTAGATCACACTCCGGCGCACCAGCCGAACTATCTGCGAAGTACCGCGGGATTGCCTTCCAGGCGAAGCCCCAGAACATATTTATGCGCCCCACCAGGCACATGGCCTTGTTCGATCCAATATCGACACGGGAGAAGGGCTGACGCACGACGTTCACCTCGGACACAGTATCTGGGTCCATGACGGTGACGGCGAGCCCTGGTTGCCCCCAGGCGCGCAGAGCTTGCTCCAGAAACGGCAACTGGAGCAGGACCGCACTCCCGCTCCCGCCGGCGCCTACAAGCAGGACGCGCAGCGGGCGGGTGCTGCCCATCAGGCGAGGATGAAGATGATGAACGAATTGCATGGTGCTCTGCTCCTTTCGCTATTTCTGACAGCGGCGTATGAACTGCAGGAGGGTTTCGTGTGCGGGAACGAGATGCTGACCAGGAAACGCATTGCCGCCGAGAACGCTCTCCCACATCGGGATGATGCCGCCCTTATATGAGGTCAGCCGCACGGCTCCGGAAGGGTGGGTGAACGCGCTTTCAAAGAATCCTCGTTCCCATTCCTCGATGACCGAACAGGACACTTCCGAGGTGGGCACATGCATGCTGCCCGTACATACCGAGCCATCTTCGTAGGTGTTCCAGTACGGTGCGCTCATCAACAGAGTGCTGCTGGTGGGTCTTTCATTCGTTGGCAATGCCCGGACCGAGAGCTGTCTCTCTATGGCGACGAACACAAGGGCGGGGTGCGGAAACTTCCCGCCCGATAGCGCGTTCGCCTCTTTGTCCGTCGCCGATTCGAAGAACATCGGGCGTACCGCAGCCGGACACCACCAGGCAACCAGATCGTCCGTGAGACACAGAACATTGTTCGGCAGAACCTCGATCTCACGCGCTACCTTCTGGTTCAAGAGTTCACAGAGACTTTTCACAAACTCTGCACTCAGAGCTTCCGGCGGGCCGTAGTGGGGCTTTCCCTGCGCGTCGCGCAGCACATCGTGCACGGTGACGTAGGCATGGGTTCCCGCGTAGACCATCACCGCCTTACGCAGCTCGACCGCTGAGTTGCCCCCGATTTCGATGTCGGTGTTCATTCTTCTTCTCCTCTGCGGCGGTCCAGTGCCTCCAGTTCTCAGCGAGGCTGGCCAGTTCCAACGCGATCTCAAAGCTGATCCTGAGAATCCTCCATCCCTCGCGCATCTCCTGGGGCTGGGAGGAATCAACCTTCAGGTCCACCACGGGAGGCGAAGAGCACTGGCTCCAGTTCTCAAGCTCTTCGTTCACAGTGGCGACGACGGCGTCCTGCTCGTCAAACGACAAAACCGCCACCGGGACAGGTCGGAGATAGTCGTATCCCTCCTCCTCCGGATCTTGCTTGAGGCGTTTATCGATTGGGATTCGAGTCAGCGCATACATGCGGAGAAGCGACCTGATCCACACCCCGGACCGGCCGCGGGCGTGCGCACGAAGGATGCGCAGGCTGTGCCGGATGGAAACGTGCTTCTTGCGCGCTTCTGCGATGAACACTGGAGTGCAGCCATCGAGGTCGGGGATTTCAAACTCATCCTCTGCCCCGCGCTCCTCCTCACGAGATTCACTGGCCCACTCCTTCATCTGTTCCACGCTGGCCGCTGCGTCGTCGAGATCCCATGATCCGAGTGAGCGAACCAGCGTGTAGGCAAGGAGCTGGTAAAACGCTGCACCAAGGCCCGTCGCCTGCGCTTCGAGTGCGGTGAGCGGAGCCCGGCAAACGAGCTGGCCAAGGTGCCAGTGCTGCACCGAGATGTGGAGCTTCTGGTCGTCCGCGCCCCGGATCGCAACTGAGAAGTCGCTGAACTCTTCCTCAATCCGCGAGAGGCCGTGCAGAAAGCACCAGCGCCGCAGGGATTCGTCAACGAATGCAAGTGGATCGGTTTTGCTTTTTTCCCAGCTGCGGGTCGTAGCCAACCCTTCCTCCACAAGGATCTGGCATAGCTTAAAGAGGAGCTTCTTTCCGGTGTAGAAGCTGTATTGGCTGTGGACCTCGTCCAATGGCGGAAGTGCAGCAGGGCCGCCCGGAGCGAGCAGCCCTACGCGAGTGGCAGAAGAAACTCTGGTGGTGGCGGCAGCATTCGGGAGGTCTGCCGCTGATTTTGAACGACGGCTGTGTACACTCCCTTGGACAACTGCTGACTTGTTGCGCATTTGCAGAACCTCGCGAAAGCATGACTCTCCGCGCTCTCGTTGAGACCGCTCTGCTTTGCGCGTAACGCATCGCAGAGCGGCTGACGGCTTCGGAGACGGTCAATTCTGGGCGCTACTCGGGGGCGCATTGGCTTAGCCTTTGCTTCCGATGGATCGCTGAATGGTGTATCGGAGATAGCGGCCGGCGGTCTCGGGTCCAACGATGGTGGCCGTCGACATCTCCGGATACTGGAAGGTCAGGAACTCGCGGACGGCTTCCGGCGTGAGTTCTGGGTTGGGATCGGGAATGATCCGGCCGCCAAAGGCGAACTGTCTTTCCATTTGAGCGACTTCGATGGGCATAGAAATAGATCTCTCCTGTGCTGCTCCCTCACTGAAGAGGTCGCAGAGAAGTGGGATGTTTAATGGCTGTTTGGCTGGGGAAGGAAACGTGGACGCCAAATTACGAGGCTACACTCACCTCGACCGGAGGCGCCGCAGGCGCTGAGACGGGCTCAACAATCGAATCGTCGAGTTCTGTCTCCGTCTGGTTGTCCTCTGCGGGAGCAGCGTCAAAGAGGCTGGGCGGCGCAGGGGGCTCCGGCTTCTTTTCCTCTGCCGGCGCAGTTGCAGGCGTCGATGCCTTGCTGCTAGCTGTGGCCTGACCGGACTTCTTCTTTGCGGCTGCGATTGCGGCTTTGGCAGCGTCCTTGGCTTCTTCTTCCGCGGCCTTCACTGTCTTCACCATCTCATTGATCGAACCCTCGATCGTGAGCTGGCTGCCGACGTATTGCAAGAGTGCCTGGTGCAGTCCTGCATCCAATTCTTCCGCAGACTGGGCCCTGAGCGTCAGCGCACCGGAGAGGGCCTTAACCGCCGCTTCCTTGATGGAGCCAAACTCCTCGGCTTTTTCGTCGGTGATTTTCGGCATGATGGTTAGTACGATGGTGTCGCTATTGGCGGGAACGGCGACGCTCAATGAGACGGTGCGATTCCTTAAGAGAGGTAACAATTCAACGAACATACGAAAATACTCCTTCCGGGTACAGGGATGGGCTGAGCAGTATTGGAATTGCAGGCAGAAGTGAGAAGTACAGAGACATAGATGCTTGACTAGATGTACGCTTCAGAGTTGTAGAACACTCTGATCAGAGGTCCCGCGATGGAAGCATTGCAAGCCGTCGGTGAAAATGGGCAGGACGAACAATCAAAGCAAGACTCTGAGGGCGTGTATCTGAGTGAGATTCAGATACAGAACTTCCGCGGTATTTCTTCCCTCTCTGTCGAGTTTCATCGCGGAGTCAATGTGCTCATCGGTGAGAATAGAGCCTGCAAAACTGCTGTTCTTGATGCGCTTCGACTTTGTCTTGGCTACGCTTTAGAGCGGCGGGATATTTACATTCAATCTGAGGATTTTTTCATCGATGCGGAGAGCGTCCAGGCATCGGCAATAGATTTTCAACTAACCTTTGCGGGACCGAGTTTGTTTCAGCAAGGGATATTCTTAGAACTGCTTTCCATGTCATCCGGAACTCCAAATCTGCTGCTCCACGTCCGATTTACACGGGACGCGGATCGGATCAGGCGTGTGATTTGGGGAGGCGACAATGAGGGGCAGGAAGTTCCGCCCGGCGTGCTCGAGTTGCTCTATTACACCCATCTCGGCGCCCTTCGGGATGCGACTCGCGATTTGGCACCCAGCAGATCAAACAGGCTTAGCCAACTTTTCTTGAAACTGGTCCCTGAAAAAGACCGACCCGAGTATGCGACTGCGATAAACGACCAAGTTCAGGGTGTCGAATGCTGGAAGCTCCTAATAAAGGAAGCCACGGACAAGATAGAGAATCATCTCTCCGCGATGGTGACCTCGGGAGATGATGGCCAAGTCGCTATTGGTTTCGTCGGCTCCGATTTTCGGAACATCGCAGAGAGCATGAGGCTTCAAATACCGCTTTCCGGCGGACAGGCGAAACCTAACGCCAAGTCCAACACCGGTATTCAGAGCACCCCAGCCACCCTCCTCACGGTGTCCCAAAATAGCTTGGGTTATAACAACCTCCTCTATATCGCAACCGTGCTCGGCGATCTCCTGGAAAAAAGAGCTGCGGAACCGCTTTCATACACTTCGTTATTGATAGAAGAGCCCGAGGCGCACCTTCACCCACATTGGCAAAATACTCTATTTCGATACCTTCGGACGATCGAGTCGCACGGAGTCCAGGTTTTTGTGACCTCGCACTCCCCGACAATTGCGGCCAAGAGTGACTTGGACTCTTTGGTTATTCTTAACCGTCGCGGCCATGAAGACATTCACGTTGTACCGCTGCGACGAATTGGGCTTCCCGATGCCGACAAGAAACATCTTCAACGCTTCATTGATGTAACAAAATCACAGCTGTTCTTTGCCCGCTCTGTACTTTTGGTCGAGGGGATATCAGAGGCTCTTTTAATGCCCGAATTCGCTCGGCTTTTGGGTGCCGAGTTCGACCTTGAAAAGAACGCCGTCGAGGTCGTGAATATCGACGGGGTAGCCTTCGCGCCGTTTGCCGCGCTCTTCAACGGCACTGGCGATGACGCTTCCCTTGGGATTCGGTGCTCTCTTCTCACGGACGATGATCGGAATGAAAATACGATTTCGAACCGGGCGTCGAAAGCAAAAGACCTTGAGGGCGGCCGACTGAAAGTCTTCTTGGCTGAAGAGACCTTTGAGTACGAGCTGTACATAGAGAATGAGGATACTGTCCTTGAGGTGTACAAGCAGCTACACCCGAAAACAGATTTTCCGGCGGCCGGAACCGTCGAAAGTCGTGCTCGGTATTTTGTGGAGAAACTGCGGGTCAACAAGGACAAAGGTGTATTTTCACAGAATCTTGCTGCGAAGCTCCAGGACGCCAATTCTCTGGTGTTTGTCGTACCGAAGTATATTCAGAGTTCTCTAGAGTGGGCAATCCATGGAACGTCGTCAACCGACTGAACAACAGAGAGTTGTAATCGCAGACAAGAAGGGCCTGTTCGTGGTGAGGGCATGCCCTGGGAGTGGCAAGACGTTCTCAGTTGCCGCGCGTTTCCATAGACTTCTGTCTGATTGGGAGCAGGCAAATCAGGGGATTGCGGCTATCTCCTTCACAAACGTCGCCTGGACTGAGATTCAAGAGTACCTGGCCGCAGAGTTTCGGGTGTCCAAGATTTCCTACCCGCATTTTCTCGGTACCATCGACAGCTTTATTAATCGTTTCATCTTTCTTCCTTTTGGGCACCTGGCGATGAAATGCGATACTCGCCCTACCCTGTGGGGCCCACCACATAATACTCGCGAGCCAATCGGCGATTTCTTGTTCTGGAGACAGCCAGCATGCAACAAGAAATGCTGCCGACTCAACGATTTCACTTATGACCTCAACGGCAATGTCGTCGGCCTCAAAGCCGATAAGAGAGGTCAGAACTGCACAGAGAGTAAGAAGCCCTGCATAGGGTACAAAAAGAATTTCAGCAGCAAAGGCAACGCCACTCAGAGTGACGCAAATTACTGGGCGCTCGAGGTGTTGAGGTCATTTCCAGGAATTGCCGCGGCGATCGCCAGGCGGTTCCCGCTGATGATGGTAGATGAAGCACAGGATACCTCCTCCGTGCAGATGGCGATCATAGATGAGCTGGTGAAAAGTGGTCTTAATGAGCTGATGCTCGTGGGAGATCCTGATCAAGCTATTTACGAGTGGCGGGAAGCAGAGCCACAGCTATTCATCTCAAAGAGTGAGAAATGGGCTCAGAATTCAGTCTTGCTGACCGAAAACTGGCGAAGCTCGCAGACGATATGCGATGTCACATCCAAAATGTCTTCGGCGAGGGAACCAATGACGGCGGTAAATCCGCACCTCGCCGCCGTCAACATCGGGCCAAAGGTCTTCGGCTATCAGGACACGGCAGAACTTCCAGAGCTGGCACGCAAATTCGCAGAGAACTGCAGGTGTCTTGGTGTCGAAAGCGCTGATACGCATGTCCTCACGAGAGGGCGGGATTTTCTTAATGCTATTGTGCCGGGCACGACTCCAGTTCGCTTTGATCCCTGGGTGGATGATGCACCGTTGACGCCTAACATAGCCAGGGCCAAGTACCTGCTCGACAACGGTAGGCTTCGGGAAGCGAACCACGTCTGGGAACAGGTCGTAACCGATCCCGGACATAGTCCCAATCGGGCTGTATTCGTTAGCGGACAGGAATTTGCTGCGCGTGGGCAGCATTATGCGCTGCTTCGAGCAATGCCAGCAACCACTGGCACGACGCTAGGCACTTGGGCGGTTGAAGCCTCTCAGTACTTTGCTAACACTTCTGTACTGAGTCACGTTGCGATACGAATCAAGAGAAAGTCGAATGTATGTGACTATGCCTCGTTGAAATTCGGCGACGTATTCGGGCATCCCGCTGATGAGGACGTAACTGGAGAGTTCTGTTTGGGAACTGTGCACGCGGTAAAAGGACAGTCCTTGGAGGCCGTGCTTTTGGTTCTAAAGAACAAGCCCCCTTCTTCAAAGGCATATCCCAAGCTAATAGTTGAGGCAACTCTGGGGAGCACTGAAGAATTACGGATCGTCTATGTCGGCCTCACCCGAGCCCAGCGAGTGCTCTCCCTCGCGGTGCCTTTCTCCGATGTGGATGCTTGGACTGCGTACTTAAGCCTGTAGTTAAATCGCGGTACGGCAGCCTGGACTAAAGGGCGAAGGTGGTTGCCTTGGTACAACTCCATCATCATTATTAGTCCGCGGGTGATCCTGAAACCATGAGGATGACACCGAGACATTCGACTGTGTGGACGTTGAAACCCTCCGAGTGGAAGCGTAAATACGCCAGCGCTTCATCAAACGTCTCGGCCGCGATGAGAACGGTCCGAGGATGCGGCTGTCCGCTGGCTGGTGGAAGATCATCTTCGTCATCCGATTGGAGCGGCGGTTCTCGAAATTCATAGAGCAGTGCCTCGCACCCACCGTGAGGCCCTGGCTGAAATCTTGTTCTGCTTTTGTTTTTCCCCATTGGATTTCCCTTACTGAGTAGTTCTTCTGGCTGGTTGGTTGTGGAGCCGGCAGCCTGCGATGCACCGATTGTTGTGTGCAGGGTGAGCGATACTGCTACCATCCCCGATGGAGTGAGTAAGCCTATGCGAGTTATAGCGACGCGACGATTCAGGAGTCCGAGCGACGGGTGCGGTGATGAAGGTTGAGTCAGTCAACGTCGGGCTGCCACGCGAGGTGATCTGGAAGCGGGAGCGCGTCAGCACAGCCATCTTCAAGGTCCCGGTGGAAGGCACGATCGCTCTACGCAAACTCAATGTGGATGGCGACCGGCAGGCCGATTTGACAGTGCATGGCGGCCCGAGCAAGGCGGTTTATGCATATCCGCTGGAGCACTACGACTACTGGCGCACGCGGGTTCCGGAAACACCGGAGACCTTGGGCGCGTTCGGCGAGAATCTAACAACGCGGGGTGTCTTGGAATCCGACCTGAACATTGGCGACCAGCTGCGAGTTGGAACCGCGCTGTTGCAGGTGACGCAACCGCGCATGCCGTGCTACAAGTTGCAGCTGCGATTCAATCGTGACGATATGACGAGGCTTTTCGCGCTGAGTGGGCGCAGCGGCTTTTACTTCTCCGTGATTGAAGAAGGAGAAGTAAAAGCTGGGAACTCCATGGAGTTTGTGGAGCACGTGGAGCATGGGGTGTCTGTCGCGGAGGTGTACGGGCTCTATTTTGACAGGACGATTGACCCTGAGCTACTGAGGCGGGCGCTGCAAACACCGGCGCTGACGGACGAATCGCGATCCATGCTGCTCAGGCGGTCGACATGATTTCCTTCCTAGCAGCCACGCGCAACCTCGATCACCCGACCTCACTCTTCAGTATCCGGATTTTCAACCAGAGAGAACACAATACGAGAATTTGGCTATCGCAGTTAGAATCTCGTCCGGGACATAGCGTTCTTGAATGATTTCGGCTCAACACCTCTCGGGCGTCGGCCATTTCACAGCTACCGAATCAGCCCGCCTCATGAATTAGAGTTGTTCTGCTGAACTCCAGTCCGCGTGCGAAAATGAAGCAATGCAGGTTGAGGTAGAGTGCTATTCCGGGCACAAGGCTGACGAGCGCCCCGTTCGCTTTCGGTTGGATGGAAACGACTACCTGGTCGAGGAATTGCTTGACCAGTGGTACGGGCAGAGCGACACGTTCTTTAAGGTACGCGCCGACGACGGCAACCTCTATATACTCAGCCGGGAATCGTCATCGCCAGATTGCCGCTGGCGCCTGGTCTCTTTCCGTCAATTGCCTGAATGATGCCGCTTGGGGTCATTGCCTCGGTCTCGTCCTCTGCCAGTCAATCCTCGAGCGTCCTCCCGACATGGGTGGACATCATCGAATACTGCCACCGGCGCCATCTTCAGTACAGCGTTTAGCCGCTAAAGTCTTGTGTAGAGGGAGGGTACTCAGGCAGAATGGTTCTCGAATTCCCGATATCACATTATGGCTCGCAGAGCAAGCAAACCGATCGACGTAACAGCCCGGAAGAGCTCCCAGGTCCCCGGTCAGCTCTTTGGCTACTCTCTGCAGGCTATCCGTTTGCTGAGTCTCGCGCTCGATGCATCGCCTGGAACCGTCCTCAGCCTGGAGGTTTTTGAAGACGTCGGAGCCGTTGACGATAAGGGAAACGCACTTGCTTCGCAGACGAAGTCGGGATTGGAGACCAATCCGGTAAGCGATCGCGCAGTCGATCTTTGGAAGACCCTCAGTAATTGGCTGACAGCGGTCTCATCCGGACAGCTATCGATCTCATCGACTCAATTCGAGATTTACCTGGCGAAGCGTCATACGGGTAAGTTCGTGACCTCGTTTCATGCTGCGAAGACTGAAGAGGAAGCCAAGGCTGCACTTGATCACGCCCGTGATGTGCTTTGGGGTAAGGCTCCCAAATATCCCAAGAAGAAGAAACTCGCTGAAACGTTGGCGCCTTTCGTTAATCATTTTCTCGACCTTTCTGCAAAAGACGCTGTTGGAATCATCCAGCGTTTTCAATTGTCAGTTGCGGCGAAAGATCCTTTGCGTGACCTGAGGCCGAAGGTCGATGCCAAGTGGGTCCGCCCTGAGAGTGTTGAACTCGTAATCAAATATGCCCATGGATGGATCAAAGAGAAGCTCGATGGCCTCCTTCTGGAGGGGAAAGCGGCAGCTCTTAACGTCGATGAATTCAATGCTGAGATTGCGGCATATCTTCCCAGAGTCGATTTTCGACAGATATTGACTGCAATCGCCGGCAAGCTTGAACTGACGGACGATACGATCGCCGCAGAGCAGGTGCGGACTTACGTGCGCCAGCTTGAGCTCATCGAATATTCCGAAGAGGACGTGATCGAGGCGATTAACAATTTCCTCCGGGCATCTGCTGAGCGCGCAGCCTGGAGCGAGGCGGGCATTGTGCACGACAACAGCTTCGACGATTACGAAGAAAGCCTCATCGCCTTCTGGAAAAACAAGCGAACGGCCCATCGTGTGATCCACAAGAGCCTCACCGGTGTGGAGTGCGGTCAGCTCCTACTTGCCGACTGTGGCGTGCATCAACAGAAATTGCAAGGTCTTGAGGTGCCCGCTTTCTTCACCCCTGGAAGCTTCCACGCTCTAGCTGAGGAGAAAACGGTGGGTTGGCATCCTGATTACGAAACGTTGCTACGCACCGGAGGCAAAGATGGCGGTTCTAAATAGAGAGGTTCGAGCCATTCAAAACCCAGCTCTTGGATCTGTCCTGATATGGCGCGCTGTCTCTAGCTATCAGACGAATCACAAGACAGGTTCTTTCATGCCTCTACCACTCTGTTTTCTGGTCCTGCCCATCGTCTTTCATGAAGAGACATCAGCTTTGGTGACAGGCACTCGAATGGCATCCGGGCTAAGGAAGTTGACTGAGAAGTTTCGAAGCGCTGAAGAGTCAAAGACTGATCTGCTATTGGCGGTAGGTGGGAGAGCCGTGGCTATGCGCACCCTCACTTGGGAATCGATACAGATAGGACTCACTTCCAATGTTCTCTCTCTCAACACCGAAAGTGGAAGCCTCATGTCCTTGTCGGATACCCCGCTTGTGAGCGGAGTTCCCCAATCTATCCGCCCATTGCTGGGCAGTGCGGAGAAGCTCGGCACATGGTTTTCAGGCCTAACCTTGTATGAGATCGGTTTACAAATGCAGGTGACCTTCTAGTGGATTTCCAGATTAGCAAAATCATCTTGTGGCCGAAAAACCCGCAACACAAGATTCGAACCGTCGAGTTTGAAAGAGGGCGCATTAACGTTATCTCTGGACACTCTCGAACTGGTAAGTCTGCCATCATCCCGATCATCGACTACTGCTTGGGGTCGCGTAGGTGCACCATCCCAACAGGGATCATCCGTGAGAAGACCAGCTGGTTTGGCCTTGTCGTGAGCACGTCCGAGGGCGAGAAGCTGTTCGCTCGCCGCGAGCCGGAACAACAGCAGGCCACGGACGATATGTACGTCCAGGAAGCAACTCACGTTGCCGTCCCTGAGTTTGTTGCGAAGAACTCAACGAGGGACTCTGTGAAGCAGCGGCTTGATGCCTTATCAATGTTGACGACTCTCAGCTTCACTATCGATGACGCCAACAGCAATGGCCAGGGAAGACCAAGTTTCAGGGATCTCGCGGCGTTTAACTTTCAGCCTCAAAACATTGTGGCAAATCCAAACGTCTTGTTCTACAAGGCCGACACGGTCGAACATCGCAACAAATTGCGAAGTATTCTGCCCTATGTGCTCGGAGCTGTGAGTGGTGAGACGCTCGCGCAAAGACACGAATTGCAGCGAATCCAAAGGGAACTTCGGCGGAAGGAATCCGACCTACGCAACATTCGAAATCTCTCGGAGCGCTGGAGGGCAACCATCGACGCCAGAGTCTCCGAGGCCAGAGACATAGGGCTCATCGCCACCGACACTCCGGCACCCGCGAGCCAATCCGCGGCCATGGAATTGCTCCGAAGAATCGCGACCACGTTCAACTCCGATCCGATTGTGACCGCAGCGGCGGTAAGCGAAGGGGTGACCGAGCTTAACCGACTCAGTAGCGAAGAGCAGGCAGCTGCCCAGGAACTCTCAAGGCTCCGACGTAGAAGCGCCGAAATGGAGCAGCTACGGCAGAGTTCAAGCTCATACCAAAGTTCCATTGTGCTACAGCGTGATCGCCTTCAGTTGAGCCGCTGGTTGAGCAATCAGCAGACAGAGCGGGACTGTCCTCTTTGCAATACCCATCTCACCGAACCACCAGCAAAGCTTGCTGAACTCCTGAATGGTCTAAATACGCTGGAAGAAGCTGCTTCAGCGACCACTATTCCACCTAGCTTCGATCGCGAACTCGAGCGGGTGGGCGCCGCAATCTCAGAACAAGTTGAACGCTTGAAGGGCATACGAATTCGACGGGGAGCGCTGACGAAACAGTCTCAGGCGGCACGGGATAGGCAGTACGCTCAGTTGAGGGCTTCCCGCTTTCTTGGGCATCTCGAAGCAGATTTACAGGTGTTCGATAGCATCGGCCAGGACGGAGAACTGTCGGCAGAAGTTGAGTCCTTGAGGGATCGTGCACGGGAGCTGGAACGCGTCATCTCAGAGGTAGAAATTGGACAGCGAATGAGGCGAGCACTCAATGCCGTAAACCTCTTTGCAGGACGCCTCATCCCGTCGCTGGACGCGGAGACTCCGAACGATCCCGTGAGCCTCTCGGATACCGAGCTAACGCTTAAGGTCCAAAGGGCACGCAGGGAAGATTTTCTGTGGGAGATCGGAAGCGGTTCCAATTGGTTGTCTTACCACATAGCAATCACTCTTGCGCTCCATCAGTTCTTTCTCTCGCTTCCTGCCTGTCCTGTACCCAATTTCATCGTCTACGATCAACCCAGCCAGGTTTACTTTCCACAACGTCTTGCAGATAGAAAAGATGTTGAACTGATCGTAGAACCTGAGTGGCGTGACCAAGACGTAGAGGCAGTTCGCAAGGTCTTTGTCGCTATGTCACAAGCAGTGACTGCAGCATCTGAAGGATTTCAGATCATCGTTCTGGATCATGCTGCAAATTCCGTTTGGGGTGGAATCCCGTTGGTGCATGAAGTCGATGACTGGCGGAATGGCTTGGCTCTAATTCCCGCCGAATGGATGAACTGACAATAAGACTTGAGTGATTCAGATACGAGTTGGGGTTCGATCACCCTCAGTCAGTTCTCGAAGACTTCAACCCAAAGACTCCCGTCTTCTCGCAGGAGTCCGAACTCCAGCCACCGGGGGACGCTGGCCGCATCCTCATAGAGTGGGCGCGAAAAACAGAACGTCCCAGATTCTCATAGCAGTACCTTTCCATCAGCCGATAGACCTTTCCTTGTTCTGATAACCCTCGGTTCAGGTCGCGCGCCTGCGAGAATACATTCATGTCGAGCCCGCCGCCTATTGCATGGGCGATGAAGTGTCCCTTGTCCCGGCCGCTGCTATCGATTTCTTCTGGGTGCTCCACCCAGCCCTTCGGCATCGAGCCGCGACGACGGCCGCGCATCGGCAGTGAGATTCCAAGAACCCCGACAACTCGGTCTCGCACTCTCTGGTCGAACGCCACCTCACCCAGCGCCTCCATGCTCGAATACGAGTCGCAGATGTAATCGAACGTCCCGTACTCGACTTGGGTGATGTTTGGGACATGCGAGGCCGTAGCCGCGTACACGCGCTGCCATTGCGCCGGACACCGTGATCGCAGGCGCGCTATCAAGTCCCAAACCGAGCCGGCGCTCGCAGCTCTGCACAGCTTTCGATAGTCAATCCGGTATCGGGACGGCAATGACACAGTCGCCTGGGAGATCATGCCTCACCAACGAAAATCCACGTTGCCCTGGCCGTACCGCAGCAACGCCTTGTCGTAGAGCTGATTGGCAAGGAAGAGCCCATCCTCGACGGCATCGATGACGCGCTCGGTCAGACAGCCGGCCCTCGGGTCACGCGCAAGCCGCAATCCAGTGATGATCGCAGCCGCGAGCACCAGAATTCTGCCGTCCTTCTTCACTGCGCCGGGGGAGTATTCCACGGCATCGATCATAGGCGAAGAAATGGCGAATATGCAACCAACAAAATTCACGGCTTAACCAAATGAAGCGCGAGAGGCGGATACGAAATCGCAGAAAAGTGATAGGGGGCGCTTCTCAAGCACCCCCTATCACTTCAGGAACAATCACACGCCGCGTCCTGCTCAATGAATAGCGTGTGTTGCAGGTTTTAGCTCATCCACCGTTACCGTATTGCTTAGATCCACAGTTGCTCCCGCGGGTACGATCCAGAGGATTACCTGCTGGGCATTCTCGGTCGCCGTCCGCAGCTCGATGCGCCGAGAATCGATTCCCTTCTCCTCAACCAGATAGGCTTTGGTGTTCACGGCTCGCATGACGGCAACTTGGGGTGGCAATGCCTTTCGATGCTTTTGGGTAACATGCTCGGCTGCGGTGTCGTAGCCTATGACGACTGCCGTGGCATCGGGATCTGCCGCCAAGGCGTCGGCATAACGATCGAGCATTGCCTTGGCCGCGTTGTCGATTCGGCTCGGCCGCTTCTTATCGGCAGAAAAATCCAGGCCGGCGCCGTACTGGCGTGCGGCAGGCGGCGGTGGCGGCAGAGTGACGGTTACCGCTGTGGTGGCGAAGCCGGCGAGTGCTCGATCGTCCTGCACCGTGCAGTCAATGTTGACGATGCCGCTGACGAGTCCCGTGGTGTCCAGAACGTAACGAGTGCTACTGCCGGCAAGGGTGCCCCTGTTTGCGAGGCAGCTGAAGCTCAAGGGTCGGTTGTCCCGACTGAAGCCTTCTGCCGTCACCGTGACCGGGGCGCCCGAGCTCACCGCTGGCGGGTCGGCGCGAACGTGCATCTGGGGAGGGTACTTCGGCGGCTCCCTGATGGTGAACGATGCCTGGCATGTCGCCACCAACGTGCGCTTCGGTTTGTGATCGTCGGAGACGAGGGAGGAAACGTTGTAGTTGCCAGGCTGCAGCCCCGCTGTATTGACGGTCCCGGTGGAGGAACCGTCGCCTGCGATTTCACCACCGGTGCTGCTGTACGTGTATGTGAGGTTACGCTGCGGAAGAAATCCGGCTGGGGTCACATGAACGAAAATAGTCGCGCCGGCATAAGTCACGAGCGGGTCTGTTATGCAGACGGCGGAAACTGGCTGTCGTGCCAGGGCCGGGCTTCCAAAGGCACAGGTCACGAGTAGAACAGAAATATGGTGGCGCAAGCGCATTGCATACTCTCCTGGGCGAAACGAGATCGATTTACAGTTCGCCATACTCTTCGGTCAAGACGGCCCATGAGGACTGCAAGAATGGATTTTCCCAGGCCTCCGCAAATAGCGCTCTCAAAATATTCCACTGATCAAACGTGAAACAGAACGTGACACCGCCCCTCCCTTGAACGTGGAGTCCACTGGCGGGGGCGTCGAATTCGCGGCCGACGGTGTAGGCCGTGAATCTATCGCCTTTCCAATGTGTTCCTACAGGCGCTTCGCCAATCGCATCCAACATGACTCGGAATTCACAGATGTCCGGATAACCCGCGAGCGAGTACATCGCGGCGGTAGACCCTGGAAAGGTGAGCAAGGCGGTTAGGTCGTGGTCTCCACAACGGAGCACGCTGAAGGCAAACGATTCGCGGATGAATGTAGCGGCGGACTGCACATGGGCGTCGTAAGCGTGCAGTTTCTGTTCATCGCGGATGGGCTTATTGTGAACAAGGAAGTGCCCCCGTGCGGCGACCCGCCACAAAGTATCCCAATATGGAAGGAGCGCTGCCGTGAGCGCTGCGTCATCCGTAACGTGATCGTCACGCAGAAATACCACGAGAGGTCTGGCGTCGTTACCAATCGGCCACTCGGCGTGAGCGAGATGCGTCTCCACGGCGGCCTCAATGGTGGCCTCGTCCTGACCCATCGTATTAAGCTTCTGGAGGTAATAAGCCGCTTTGCCTTCGTCTCCGCCAGGTTTCCTCAGTTTGTACGCTGCCCGGAATGCCTGCAGAATGCCAACGACAGAATCACGCGAGATGTGACGATT
>Ga0181525_10000345_pt1 | contig 41035 bp, 26 predicted proteins | sample PEATcosm2014_Bin_48_FD_121100 | JGI IMG/M metagenome (GOLD analysis project Ga0181525, IMG submission 121100) | Peatland microbial communities from MTU Mesocosm Facility, Houghton, MI, USA - PEATcosm2014_Bin06_10_metaG | ecosystem: Environmental > Terrestrial > Soil > Wetlands > Peat | place... | reverse complement strand
GGCGTGCGCAGGCAGAACGCGCGCGTTGTGATCCAAGGCTTCGGCAACGTGGGCGGCATGGCCGCTCGGCTGATGGGCCACGCCGGTTACAAGATCGTGTCGATAATCGAGTACGATGCCGCCGTCTACAACTCGAATGGACTCGATATCGAAGCCCTCGCCGCCCACCGTAGCCGCACAGGTTCCATTGCGGGCTTCGCCGAGGCTGAGGAAGTGGATCGCCACGAAGCGCTGTTCCTCGATTGCGACGTCCTGCTGCCCGCCGCCAAGGAAAACGTAATCACCCCCGCCAATGCAGGCCGCGTTAAGGCCCGGATTCTGTGCGAAGGCGCGAATGGTCCCACGACTTACGGCGCTGATCACATTCTCCAGGAGAAAGGCGTTTTCGTGATTCCCGACATACTGGCCAATGCAGGCGGCGTCACTGTATCCTACTTCGAGTGGGTCCAGGATCGACAGGGTTATTTCTGGAACGAAAAGCTGGTCAATGATCGCCTCGAAGAAATCATGGTGGACAGTTTCAACGACGTCACCAGCTATGCCGCCAAGCACGCGGTCAATAACCGAACTGCCGCCTATATGCTGGCGCTCGACCGGGTCGCCTTTGCCATCAAACTTCGTGGCTTGTACGCATAGCTCGAGCGCGGCGAGGCCAAACCTGAGCGCCGAGACGAGTCTCGGCGCGGCAGGCATGAGTGCCCGCGCCACACCATCCAGAGAGCCTGGAGGGATGCTGAAAGAAATCGAAATGTGGCCGGCCGCGGATGAACGCCGATTAACGCTGATGGAAAACAAATGGCTCATCCGCGTTCATCAGCGTTCATCGGCGGCAAAAAATCCTAGTCCCCGAGTTTTTCAGCAGCCTCTCGGAACCCCGTTTTAACGCCTATGGGTCTGAACCCCGAGCCCTCCACGCCCCTCATGCGGCAATATCAGGCCGCGAAAAAACAGGTGCCTGGCGCGCTGCTTCTCTTCCGGCTCGGCGATTTCTACGAGCTCTTTTACGATGACGCCGTCACTGCCGCGCGCGAACTCGAAATCACCCTTACTTCCCGCAACAAGGAAAAGGGCGAGCCCATCCCCATGTGCGGCGTGCCGTATCACGCAGCCGAAGGCTACATCGCGCGCCTTATCCAGCGCGGCTTTCGCGTCGCCGTCTGCGAGCAGATGGAGGAAGCCGGCCCCGGCAAGAAACTGGTTCGCCGCGAGGTGGCTCGCATTATCACTCCCGGCACCGCGACGGATTCGAGCTTGCTCCGCTCGCACGAGAACAACTACCTGGCCGCGGTTCACGGCAAGGGCAACCGTTTCGGAATCGCCTACGTCGATATATCAACGGGCGAATTCCAATCGACCGAAGTGGATTCCACGGATTTGATTCCCACGCTAGAAACCCTCAATGTTCGCGAAGTGATTCACGCTTCAGGCCGCGCTCCGGGAGCAGCGTGTCTCGAAACTCCGCTCGACGCCTGGGTCTTCAGCACTGATTTCTCCGTAAGCGCGCTCGTCGATCACTTCCGCGTTCTCTCTCTGGATGGCTTCGGCTTAGGCGACCGCCCGCTCGCCACTGCCGCCTGCGGAGCGGTCCTCTATTACCTCCGCGACACCCAGCGCACCGCTCTCGGCCATTTGCAGCCGCCGGTCTATTTCGAGCGCGCGAACTCGATGGTCCTCGACGCCGCCACCGTCCGCAACCTCGAGCTCACCGATCCGCTGTTTGCCGGCGAGAGCCGCCAATCCACCCTTCTCTATGTAATCGATCAGACGGCTACGGGTATGGGCGGCCGCCTCTTGCGCAAGCGGCTGCTTCAACCATCCACGAATCTCGGGGAAATCGAAGCCCGCCTCGACGCCGTTGGCGAGCTTGCCCGCAACGTCGTGATTCGCACCAACCTGCGCAAGATGCTCGGCTCGATTCTGGATCTCGAACGCCTCCTGGCGCGCATTACACTGGCGACCGCCGGCCCTCGCGAGCTGCTGGCCCTTGGCCGATCGCTGGCCGTGTTGCCCGCCGTCGAGAAACTTGTGCAGGAGCTCTCGAGTTCCCGCCTCCGCCAGCCCGTCGATCTGCTCGCCGATCTTTGCGATCTTATTCGTAGCGCCATCGCCGACGATCCTCCGGTCTCCCTCGCCGACGGCGGCACCATTCGCGACGGCTATCACGCCGAGCTGGACCAGTACCGCGACATCAGCCGCAACAGCCGCCAGTACATCGCCGCGATTGAATCCCGCGAGCGCGCCGCCACCGGCATTCAGAGCCTCAAGGTGAGGTTCAACAACGTCTTCGGCTTCTACATCGAGGTCTCGAAGGCCAATCTCCACCTCGTCCCGCCCAACTTCGAGCGCCGCCAGACGCTGGCCAACGCCGAGCGCTTTACCACCCCCGAACTCAAGGATCTCGAAGCCAAAGTGCTCGCGGCCGAGGACCGAATCCTCGAAATCGAAAAGGGCGTCTTCTCCGAAATCCGGGCGCTTGTCGCCGCCCAAGCCACCCGTATTCAGGCCACCGCCGCCGTCATTGCCGAAATCGACGTGTGCGTCGCCCTGGCTGCGGTTGCCGTCGATAACCGCTATGCGCGCCCCCGCTTCTCCGATTCGGGCGAAATGCGTATAGACGCCGGCCGGCATCCGGTTATCGAGAAACTCGCCGAGCGCGACGCGGTCCGGTTCGTTCCAAACGATGTCTATCTGGATTCCAGCGGCTTCGTGGCCATTATCACCGGGCCCAACATGGGGGGTAAATCCACCTATCTCCGCCAGGCCGCCCTCACACTGATTCTGGCCCAAATGGGCTCTTTTATCCCGGCTGAGGCCGCCCTGCTCCCGCTCACCGACCGGGTTTACACAAGAATCGGGGCGGCGGATAACCTTGCACGCGGCCGCTCCACCTTTATGGTAGAGATGACCGAACTGGCAGCCATCCTGAATACCGCCACCCCGCGTAGTTTTGTAGTGCTCGACGAGATCGGCCGGGGCACCTCCACCTACGACGGATTGGCCCTGGCTTGGGCCGTGGTCGAGTTCATCCACGATTCGGTTAGAGCCAAGACTTTGTTCGCCACCCACTATCACGAGCTGACGGAGCTGGCTGGACAACTTTCCGGCGTAAGAAATTTACACGTCGCCGTAAAGGAGTCTGGCGACCAGATCTTGTTCATAAGAAAGGTCGAACCGGGTCCCGCAAACCGTAGTTATGGTATCGAAGTGGCCCGTTTGGCCGCCCTCCCCCCTCAAGTAATCGAGCGGGCGGGTGCTGTTTTGTTGCATCATGAAAAAAGGGAGCGGTCCCTTACAGAGGAACTGGGCCCTGGCGACGTAGCAGTCCCTGTTCAGATCAAGCTGTTCGAGCCTGTGAACCAGGGGCTGGCCGATCGGATAAGGGGTTTGGATATCAATCAGCTCCGGCCGATTGAAGCGTTGCAGATTCTGCACGAGTTGCAGCACGAGTTACAGAAACGATGAGAGTTGCAGGCATCATGAGCGGTACTTCGCTCGACGGCATTGACGTCGCCGTAATCGACATCACCGGATCGGGCTATAAGGCTAAGATCAACGTCTTGGCGAGCCATTCCGTCCCTTATCCCAAAAAGGTGCGGCAGGCTTTGCTGAGCGTTTCCGACGCCACTACGCAGACGGGGGATATTTCCCGGCTGAATTTTCTTCTGGGCGAGCTGTATGCCGAGGCGGTCGAAGAGGCCGCTGAGCGTTCGGGCATCGCGCTCGATTCCATCAAGCTGATCGGCTGTCACGGCCAGACCATCTTCCATGAGGGGCAGGCCGCCCAGTACCTTGGCAAGAAAGTCGCCAGCACGATGCAGATCGGCGAATCCAGCATCATCAGCGAGCGCACCGGCATCGATGTGATCTCGAATTTCCGCGAGCGCGACATCGCAGCAGGCGGCCATGGCGCGCCGCTGGTGCCGTATCTCGACTACATGCTGTTGCGGCATCGCGGCCGTGGGCGCGTGGCGGTGAACATTGGCGGCATCTCGAATCTCACCGCCATTCCGCCCAACACGAATTCGGACAGGTTGATCGCGTTCGACACTGGTCCGGGAAACATCCTGATCGACCAACTGGTGACCCGCATTACGCTGGGGCGACAGACGTTTGACCGCGACGGTGTCCTCGCCTCGCGCGGCAAAGTGGATCCGAAGCTCCTGGCCAAACTCCTGCGCGACAAATACTATCGCGCCAAGCCGCCCAAGACGGCCGGCCGCGAGCAGTTCGGAGCCGAGTTCGTCAGCAAGCTGCTCGATACGGAACTCTCGACCGAAGATTTGATCGCCACCGCCACCGCCCTCACGGCGGAAAGCATTGCTTCGGGCATTCGCAATTTCGTCCTTCCCGAAATGCGGGTCGACGAAATCTTTGTCTCCGGCGGGGGCACCCACAACCCCACTCTGATGGCCACACTCACCAAAGCCATGGAACCCATTCCGGTCCGGCGCACGAGCGAAGTTGGTCTCGACGTGGACGCTAAGGAAGCCATCGCCTTCGCGGTGATGGCCTATGAGACCAAACACGCGCGCCCGTCAAGCGTTCCGCAGGCGACCGGCGCTAAGCGCTCCGTGGTGCTCGGCAAGATCACGCAAAACGGCGCGCCGGCGATTAACGGCAAGAGTAACGGCGCTACGCACAACGTGGCGTCACACAACGGCTCCAGCACCAGCCACAAATCTGCGCCCGCGCGCAAGGCGACCACGGTAGCCCGCGCGGCAAACCCGGTGGCGAAGGCAAAAACCGCCGCACGGTAGGTTCGCGCTTCGAGCCGCGACCAAACTCGCGAAGCGCAAGGGAGCCGTGTTTGCCGCGTTATCGACGGCCGGTTTGCGCAGCAGACTTCAAAGAACTCTTGTCCACTTTGAACGCGCACCGGCGTGAGGAACATCCAGCCCGGACGTGGCGCGGGCACTCGTGCCTGCCGCGCCGAGACTCGTCTCGGCGCTTCGTACTACCGAGATTTCATTCCTCCGCGTACATCTCGCCCAGCCCGAAGGGCGACAGGTCATAGCCCAGGGCGCAAGCGATGGGGACACATCAGACCGCGGCCCAGCTCCGGAACGGTGCGTAAGCCTACGGCTTCTGGATCTTAATTCCACGGTCCCAATTTCCCCATGCCGATTATCCTTGACTCCTAAGACATCTTTGTACTAAGATATCTATGTACACACTGCCATGCCCAAATCCGATAAATTGCAAGGCTCCCTCGATCTGCTGATTCTGAAAGTCCTTTCGCGGCGACCGAACATTCACGGCTACGCTATTACGTCGGCGATTCGTGAGATTTCGGAAGAAATCCTTAAGGTGGAAGATGGCTCGCTTTATCCGGCGTTGCACCGCATGGAAGAAGAGGGATGGATTCGCGCGAAATGGACGAACACCGAAGCCGGCGTTCGGCGACGGCTCTACGAACTCACCAAGGCCGGGCAAAAACAACTGGCTGAGGAAGAGTCGCGATGGCAGCATGTGACGCTGGCGGTCAACCGCGTTTTAAGGATGGCATAACGATGTCAATGTGGTCTCGAATCAGGAATGCTTTTCGGGGTGACTCGTTAAGCGGGGAAATCCTCGAAGAGTACGAAGGGCATATCGCCGATGCAGTGGCGGATGGCTTGCATCCGGCCGAGGCGCGACGTCAGTTTGGACGGCCGCTGGTGCTTCTAGAGACGAGCCGTGATTTTCGAATTGTTTCCTGGCTGGACTCGCTACGCGGAGATGTGGTTTTTGCGTGGCGGCAGTTGAAGAAGAACAAGGTGACGTCCCTGGCGGCGGTTTTGTCCATCGGCTTGGCGATGGGCGCCTGCACTTCGGCGTTCCGGCTGATCGACGCCTTGCTACTGCGGCCGCTGCCGGTGGATCACCCCGAACGGCTCTTTGTTCTCTCGCGTGAGTTCAATGAACCGATCCATGGCAAGCTCGTGACGAATGACTCTTGCGCTTACCCGATGTTTCGCCAAATGCGGGAGTTGGTGAAAGACCAGGCCGAGTTGGTGGCAATCTCCTATGTTTCGCGGGTGGATCTCACATTCACCACGGCTGACCAGACTGAAAAGGCCAATCAAGAGTATGTATCGGGATGGATGTTCTCGGCGTTTGGATTACATCCGGCGCTCGGCCGCGTTTTTACGGAAGCTGACGACAAAACGCCGGGAGCGCATCCGCTGGCAGTGCTGTCCTACGACTATTGGCAGAGCCGCTTTGGTGGCGATCCGCATATAGTTGGACGCTCGTTCCGCGTTGGCAACGATCTCTATCAGATTATCGGCGTGTCGCAAAAACCCTTCAGCGGGACGGACACTGGCACGCCGGTCGATATATTCCTTCCGACCATGATGATGAGAAACAACGCCATTGCCCGGGACGACTACGAATGGTTTAGGACATTCGTGAAATTGAAAGCGGGTGTTGCGCCGGGGACGGTGCAAGACCGGCTGGGTTTGGCGTTTCAGGACTATTTGCGGGAATACGCGAAAACATTCCGTACCATCAGCAAAGAAGTACTGAAGGCCTACTTCAGCCAAAGGCTGCTTCTGAATTCCGCCGCGCCGGGCGTATCGGCGTTGCAGGGTGATTATGGGCTCTCGCTGTTCGTGCTTGGCGTGCTGGTGTCGCTCGTGCTCGCGATTGCCTGTTTGAATGTCGCCAACTTGACCGCGGTTAATGCGACGGCTCGCTCGCGTGAGATCGCCTTACGCCTTTCCCTCGGCGCCGGAGCGGGGAGACTTTTGCAATTGGTTTTGATTGAAAGCGCGCTGCTCGCGTGCGCTGGCGCGGCGGCAGGAGGTGTTTTTGCGTTTTGGGCGGCGCCCTATGTGGTGAGAATGATTAGCTCGCCGGTTGCGCCTACGCAACTGAATCTGTCGGCCGATTGGCGCGTGCTGGGCTTCTGCGCGGCGATAACCTTCGCGGTGACGGTGGTGCTTTGTTTGCCGGCGGCTTGGCGCGTCTCCGCGATAGAACCGGTCAGCGCTTTAAGGGGCGATACCCTGCGGTCGCGAAACCGGATGATTCATTCGTTGACGGCGGCACAGGCCGGATTTGGGTTTCTGGTGGTGTTCGTCGCAACACTTTTCATCACCAGTTTCGAGCGCTTATCGAAGCAACCCACCGGCTTCGATTCTGATCGGGTTGTGACACTCGAAACCTTGACGGCCGCGCCGGTAAAAGCCGTCTTTTGGGAGCAAGTGGCAGATCAGTTACGCTCGCTTCCTGGTGTTGCATCGGTGGGGCTTTCCGAATGGCCGCTGATGACGGGCGAGAGCTGGAACAACTTGGTCTCGGTTAGTGGAAGGCCAAACAACCAGGCGCCGTCCTACTTTCTCAGCACATCACCTGCTTGGAGAGAAGTGATGCGAATCCCATTGCTCGCGGGAAGAGATTTCCGCGCCGGCGATCAGATGCCTGGGTCGGCCATCGTGAATGCTGAGTTCGCCAAGGCGTATTTCGGCGGCGGCGATCCGATTGGCAAGTCCTTCGATGTGGCTAATCTCGACGGCGCGCGATCATCGTTCCGGGTCGTCGGCCAGGTGGCGGATGCGCGGTATCTAGACATGCGCGAACCGATGGCGCCGGTGGCCTATGTGCCGTTCACATCGGAGTATTCGAGAGCCACCTTTATCGTCCGCACTGTGAATGAGAATCCTTTGACAATGGCAAGCCTGCTACGGCAGGAGATTGCACGCAGCCGGGCGGATTTTCATGTGAGCTCGATTCGAACACAAAATGAATTGATCGAATCGCACACGGTACGGGAAAGGCTGTTGGCCATCCTTGCTTTGTTCTTTGCGGCGATCGCCCTCTTGTTGGCCGGGGTTGGGCTTTACGGCTTACTCAATGATGCGGTACTGCAGAGGCAGCGGGAAATTGGGATTCGGATGGCGCTGGGCGCAAAGCCTGGCGCGGTCGCGATCCGAATTGCCACACAGACACTAGCGATGGTCTTGATTGGAGTGGCGGTCGCCTTCATGTTTGCGCTTGCTGGGGTGAGTTACATCAAATCACTGCTATTCGGAGTGAAAGCCACCGAGATTTGGGTACTCGCCGCACCGGGAGCGATTATTTTGATACTGGCCTTTATTGCATCGATGCCGGCTACGTTTGCCGCCGCGCGTGTCGACCCAGCGAGAACATTACGCGCCGAATGATGCAGACGGCGACGTCGCCGCCAGGGTGAGAGACCTAAAACCCCGACAGAGCGCGAAAAGACGGGGACTGGCGATCCTAGCCCGTGGCTAAGCCATGGGATCACATCGGGTCGGCGGCCCAGCCCCGGAAACGGCGCGTAAGCCTACGCCCCCGTCGAACCTCCTATCGGCGCCAAGTAGAAACCGAGGACCAGAAGAAACTTGCTCCCGATCACAGAACTACCGCGGAGCAGTGGTGACGACAATCAGAACCATGTAGCCCGAAACCAGCAAGCCCCCTGCAAAGAACTGCGCCCAATGTTTCCTGGTTGGCCGCAGCTCAAGGAACCCGGCCATGCAAGCGATGATGAGCAGGAAATGGGCCACGCCGCCGGCCATCACCATTAGCGTGTCGGGCCGGCTCACGTGGCCGGTGTGCAGCAGAGACCAAAACTGTCCGATTCCTTCCTGGAAGAGATGAGTCACGAACAAATTGAGACCGTTCCACAGCACCGCGATGACCACCCCTGCGCCGAATCCCCACGCGCTGTTTCGGCGAGTGAGTACGATAACAGCCATGTAAATCAGCGCCTGGAACAAGTGCAGGAAGCGGAGCTGCGGAATCAGGAGGGCCGAGAGAGTTAAGGCCAATAGGAAGAGCCCAGCGGCAATACGAATCCATACGAGTACCCAACGAGGCGCGGTTACTGTTCTTGCGGTCACTATTGCTTCTTACGGGATAGGCCAGTCGAAGGATTCAGAAAGTCGGAATTAGGGACCTGGCCGCTTTCGCGATTAGCCTCGCTTGTTGACCGCGATTTTTCCTTTGAGCATTATTTCCGCCGGCGCATTGCCCGCCGGGTACCAACCGCCGCCCGCCGGCAACCCCTTTCGCTCCGCGTGCAGTTCCACTTGTTGCCCATCGGCTGCATGTGCCGGAAGCTCGAATCCGCCATCGGCCTTGGTGACCACCGCTTCTTTGCCGTATCCCACCACCATCACCGTCGCGCCCTCCACGGCATGCCCCTTCTCATCGGTCACCATGCCGCGAATGGTGGTTTCCGGATGCATCAGCGGGATCGTCGTATTGGGATGGAAATCGGTTCCCAGCGTCACCTCGCTTTGCCCCTTCTGAAACGCCGCCTCGCGGCTGGCGTAGACCGTCAGCTTGTGATCGGCCGGCACACTTGCTGCCGGAATATCGAACTGCCAACCCCCGGCCACGCGCTTAGGCTCTCCCCCGAATGACGACCACACTTTGGCATCTTCCACCGGAGTGTTTTGGGCATCGACCACGGTTACGCGCAGCTCATAGATGCTGGGTTTGCTCTTGTAAACATCGGCGAGAAGCGAGCCCACAATCGGTATCGCCGCAAACAGAAGCAGCAAAGCCGACGTAACCTGCACGCCGGTATTTGATTTTCCCGTCCGCCGCCCCACAGACAGATAAAGGACAGCCGCGATCGCGAACGCGGCCAGACTCCACATCGTCGAAATGCCTGCCGCTGCCTCCACAAACGCCTTGATCATTGTTTCGCCTCCGCCTTGGATTTCATTTGGAGCAACTCTTCGAGATTCGAGCGAACCTGTTTTGAACTCAGATGATCCGGCCCCAAAGCCTTCTCGTCGATAGCGAGCGCACGGCGATACAGGGGCTCTGCTTCCACATAGTTCCCTTTGGCTTGGAGCAGTCCAGCGAGACTGTTCAGATCCCTTGCCACATCCGGATGATCCGGCCCCAACACGCTCTCGTCGATCGCGAGCGCGCGCCGAAATTGCGGCTCGGCTGTCGCGTAGTCGCCCTTGTCTTTGAGCAGCTCCGCCAGATTGTTCAGGGCCGTCGCCACGTGTGGATGATCCGGCCCCAGCGTTTTTTCAGTGGTCGCCAGCGCGCGGCGATAGAGCGGCTCGGCTCCTGCGTCGTCTCCTTTTGCTCGCAGCAGTTCAGCCAGATCGTTCAGATCCGGCGCCACGTCCGGATGATCCGGCCCCAGCGCCTTCTCGTCAATAGCCAGCGCGCGGCGAAGCAGCGGCTCGGCATCCGTGTTGTCGCCCTTTTCGTAGAGCACTGCAGCCAGATTATTCAGATCCCTTGCCACGTCCGGATGATCCGGCCCCAGCGCCTTCTCGTCGATCGCCAGCGCGCGGCGAAGCAGCGGCTCGGCCTCCGCGTTGTCGCCCTTTTCGTTGAGCAGTGCAGCCAGGTTATTCATATCCCTTGCCACATGCGGATGATCCGGCCCCAGTGCCTTCTCGTCGATCGCCAGCGCGCGCCGGGACAGCGGCTCAGCTCCCGCGTAGTCGCCCTTGGCGTAGAGCAGCCCGGCCAGATTGTTCAGATCCCTTGCCACAGCCGGACCCTCTGGCCCCAGCGCCTTTTCACTGATGGCGAGCGCGCGGCGAAACACCGGCTCGGCTTCGCCGTAGTCCCCTGCCTGATAGAGAGACCCGCCCAGCCAACTCAGAGTGGCCGGGTCATCCGGCCGGAGCCTGTCGGCTTCGCGAAATGGATCTCCCGCGTCCCGATACCTTCCCTGCCCAAAGAGCGACTGGCCCAGCGCCATGTCCGCATCCGCCAGCGCCGCATTTGCTTTCTGCGCCCTCTCACGGCGGAGCGCGACGGACGTCTCGAGATCCGGCGTTGCCTTGGCATAATTGCGTGCGTAAAGCTCGGCCAGCCCGCGGTCAAACGGGTCCGTTGCCTTCTCGCCCCACTCCCGGATGGCCTGATCCAGGGCACGGGGCTCCAGTCCGAAGCTCTTGGCCACTTCCTCGAGAGCACGCTTGTGCTGCTCCTCGGGTGGTTCGGTCTTCGCCGAGCTGCTCGGCGCGCCGGCCTGATTCGCCCGCTGCACGATCGCCCGTAAGGCGGCGGGATCGGAGAGCAGCCGCTTGTCCGATCGTTCGCCGAGCACCACAGTAACGTAGTTTTGCGATTCGTTGACAAACGGCGGCACCTGCGCGCGCTCATCCCAGGGCGAGATAAAGACCAGGTTTGCCGGGTTAGTGATCGCGAGAGTGATCCAGCTTGCTGCCTTGGTTTCCGGCGCCAGCTTTACGCGGGCCTTTCCCTTGTCATCCACTTTGCCGCTCCCACCGTCGCCCTTCACCGTCAGTTCCACTCCCGTGAGTCGCTTCCCTTCGGTGTCGGTGACATAGAGCACCAGCCAGCCCTGTTCCGCGCGCAAGACCGCCGCAGCCGAAAGCAGCGCACCGGCCAACGCAAGCCGCCGCAGTCCCCGGCCTAAGATCCCCGACGCCCGGCCGCCTCCCGTCCTCACTGCTTCTTCCTCATCTGGACCAATTGCTCGAGGTTCCGCCGCATGGCGACCGTGACGGGACTAGTCGGTCCCAAAGCTTTCTCGTCGATTGCGATTGCCTGGCGAATGAATTGCTCCGCTCCTGAATAATCGCCGTTGCGGAAAAGCTGGCTCGCCAGGTTATTCAGATCCCGCGCAACCTGGGGATGCTGCGGCCCCAAAGCCCGCACGTCGATCTCGAGCGCCCTGCGATAAAACTGTTCGGCGCCCGCGCGATCGCCGCGGTCGCTCAATACGGCCCCGAGGTTATTGAGAACGGTGGCCACATCGGGATGCTGCTTGCCCAGGGCCGCCTCGTCAATTTCCAGTGCGCGCCGGAAAAGCCGCTCGGCCTCTTCGTCGTGCCTCTCCCTCCTGGCGAGCTGGCCGAGATTGTTGAGCACCCGCGCGTAGTCGGGGTGCTTGGGCCCGACCGTCTTTTCATCGATTGCGAGTGCGTTCTTGTACAGCTCGCCCGCCTTTCTGAAGTCGCGGCTCGCTTCTTCGGCCCGCTTCTGCTTGAGGGCTAAAAAGCCTTCCGCCTCGAGCAGGCCTCCGTAATTGCTCAGCCGGATGGCCATCTCAGGCGTAGGAGGACCGGGCGTTCGCTCGTCGAGTTGCACGGCCTGTTTGTACAGGCTTTCAGCGCCCTCGAAGTTGCCTTGGGCGCGGAGCACTTCGGCCAGGTTGCTCAAGCTCGCCGGGCTTCCCTGGTTCAGAGCCAGCGCCTTGCGCAGTTCGGCCTCAGCCGGCGAATAATCGCCCGCTGCATACAAAGCGACTCCCAGCCAGCTAACAATCAGTGGGTCGTTGGGCCGGGCCGTATCGGCCTCGCGAGCGGGTCCAATGGCTTCGCGGTACTGCCCCTGCCAGTACAGGGATTCGCAAAAGAAAAGATCCGCATACAGCAGGCTCGTTAAGGCCCGCAGATGGGCCGCGCCGTGAGGGTCGTTGGTTTGAGCGGCCTTCGCGGCGCGCTCGAGCAACGAATCCTCCACGCGGGCAGCCACGAGTACGAAATGAGGATTCGCGCCGGAGCCGCCACCAACCCGATTGGAGGCCGCGCTACGCACTCCCACTGTTTCCCGCCGGCTGGCCGCCGCCCGCTCCAGATTCGGTGTGGCCTGCGCGTAGTTACCCTCATACAGGAATGCCAACCCGCGATCGAAGTCGCTGGTGGCCGTCGTGCCCCAGGCACGGATGGCCGCGTCCAACTCCTTCGGCGCGAAACCCAGGCGCGACGCCTCCGCCCTGAGCGCGGCCTGGCGCTGCTCTACGGTCACGGAATTCTGCCCCGCCTTCTTCGGCCCCATGTGCAGAGTCGCGCCTTCAGCGATCGCCCGGACGGCGGCGGGGTGCTTGAGGGCCGCCTGGCTGCCTTTCTTTATGAGCCCAACGCCAACGTAATTGATCGCTTCGTTGTCGAAAGACGGAACTGCCGTTTTGCCTTCAAGTGGCGCCACCATCGCCCAGTCTGGAGGCGCCACCACCAGCAGCTCTACAGGAGATCCGGGCGCGGTGGTCGTGGGGAGCGGCAGCCGGGCCACGCCCGTGTCCGTCGTCCGGGCCGGGCCGCCAAACCCCCTCAGCGCGATCGCGATTCCCTTGATCGGGACCCTATTGTCGACGTCTTCCACCGAGACAACCAGCCATCCCTGCTCTGCGAAGAGAATCGCGGCTCCCAGAAACAGGCAGGCCGCGGCGACCAAAAGGAACGGCTGGAGCTTCGGCACGGAGTTCCAGCCGCCCACCCCAGACCCTTGATTCGCACCCGCTGCCACAGCCGTTGACCTCCTCGACGCTTTTACGACGCCAGTTTCGATCAATGATAATCCGATTTCAGGGCGTTCATCGACTCGTGGCGGCATCAGCCGGTTCAGCGGACCATTGGAAGCACAGCCCATATCCGTCGGGATCGCGAAGATAGAGCTGCTTCATCCCGTATGGCGCGACTTTCGGAGGCTTAAGCGGAAGACCCTTCGTGCGCAGCTCCTCATAGACAGCATCCACATCGGGGGCGCCGAAATAAATGCACGTATCCTGGTGCGCTGCGGCTCGTGTGGCATCGGGCGGCTCTGGACGTTCGTCATCGAATTCGTAGGCGGTATTCAGCATCACTTCGGAGCCGCAGAGCCGGAGGAGGCACCAGTGAAACTTATCTTCACCGCCGAGGTTGGGAGACGCGGCGACGACTTCAAACCCCAGCGTGTCACGATAAAACCTTACGGACGCTGGCATGTCGTAGACCTGTAGCAGCGGACATAACCCACGCACCTCGACCGCCATTTCCTACCTCCTCGAACAGCGCAGCCCATTTTCCCAAAACGTCAGCAGCACCGCACGATGGATCTTCGAGTTCTGCCGCTCTGCCGCCAGCAGATCGCAATGCCCGGCGATTGAATATCCGGCAAACTTCCGTCCGCCGGAGCATATTTTCGCGAGAAAGAGGGCCGCTAAGCAGCCCTGCCGAAAGCTCACGATTCACAAAGGGGACGGGGCCCGTCTGCTTGTTTCGTGTTGTGGGGCGTTTGGCTGCTGTCCCTAAGTGCTTGACGAAGCGGCTCGGCACTCTAGAGGATGGCGGCGGCGTCAGCCTTGGGCCTCGATGCCGGTGTTTCGGTGGTGCCGACGGGAGCGCAATAAAGGCTTTGTTAGGAACGGTATGCGCGAGGTGGACGGAGCGGCCTGGCAGTTTGGCCGATCTTACGAACTCGTTGATTCTGACTGTCCTGCTCGGCTCTGCTCGGCTGTCCTGCTCGGCTGTCCTGCTCGGCTGTCCTGCTCGGCTCCCGATTGCCCTGCTCGGCTCTCAAGTTGGCGCTCGGCGTCCGGCGTCTCCCTGTGATACGCTGAATGCCGATTCCCAAGGACTCATAAGCCTAGAGATTCCCGGCCGCTCGGGTCGCCTCGCCCATTTGTTGTATGGGGAACGTTTACCGACAAGACTCACAGAGTTTGCACGAGTTGCTCGAGAGGGCAAGCGCAAGCATGGGCGCGACGCTGCTTATTCCCGACTTGCAGCGGCCATACGTTTGGACGCCGAACCAGGTCACCCTGCTCATCGATTCACTGATTCGTGGTTGGCCCTTTGGCACGCTCCTCTTGTGGAAAGTGAACCACCAGGAACTGGAAGGCATTCCATTCCGTCCGTTCTGGACCGTCGTGAACAAAGCCGGCGACGAGAACGGAGCGCAGGTGACGCAAATGAATCCGCCAGCGTCGTACCACATGGTTCTCGACGGCCAGCAACGCGTCCAGAGCCTCCTGCTCGCCCTTGGTGGCGACGACTGGGGGTTCACGCTCGAAGACCGGGAATGGATAGAAGAAATCAAGGAACGACGACCACGCGGCCGACAGGCAAAGTACCGTCATTGGTCAAAGGCAAGCTTGTGTTTCGACCTCCAAACCTTCAAAACGGAATACGACAAGCAACATTGCAACCTTCTCGAGATCGACTTCCGCACGGTACTCGCGTGGGCCATCACTGACCCACAGAACGGGCAGTCAGCCTACCCCAAGCCAGACAACTACGAAGACCCACTTCCGAGGGCCTACGAGGCTGCGAACCACAAGCGCTACGTGCGCCTCAGTCGTCTCTGGAGGGAAGCTCAGGCGAACCCTGGGCTCAAGGAAGCGCAGTTCCGCACTATCATCAAGCCACTCTTGATCCAACAGGGGCTCGGTGGAGAACAGGTTCACGGATTGCTCCAGCCGCTCGGCGAGCTCATGACGACCTTACGGGATGTGAAACTCTCGGATGTCACCTTCCTCGAACTCCAACCGTACGACGAGCAAACCTGGACCCGAGACTCGTACAACGACGCTATCGTCAGTATCTTCACGCGGCTGAACACCGCAGGACGAACACTCACCCGAGAAGAAATTACGCTGGCTTGGCTGAAAGTCGGCTGGGACACACAGCAAACCGAGGGCAAGACCGCCGGAGAATGCTTCGACGGCCTTGCTAGAGCGCTTGCTGACCGCGGCCTCAACCTCGAAACAGACGAGCTTGTCAGCGCGGCATCATTCCTTTGGTCAGTCGCACACAACGACGGTAGGTTGCTCGCGAACAGCGACCTGCTCAAGGGCAGCGTCATTCGCCCAATGGCGTCAGCACTGAGCAACGAATGGCTTCCCATCACCACCGCCTTCGAGCTCGGCGCACTGCGCCTCAACCAACGAACCATCGAGTACGGGAGCCGGGGACAAATCGCATCGCTCTACGCCCTCGCCGTCGTCTGGTCGTGGATATACATTGCAGAAATTTGGAAAAGAGACCACGGCCTTGGCGAGCTTGCTCGTGACGATTTCGAGAAACGATGCGACGATACCATTAATAAATACCTTGACAAGTGGCTGATGTGCTCGCAGTGGGCCGGCGTTTGGTCAGGGTCATCAACTAGCAGCATCGAAGCGTACTCCAAAGCGCTCAGCGACGCGAACAAGAGCATCAAAGCCATGACTGACGCCGACGCTGCGCACGAGGCTTGGGAGGGGTGCTTCGCAAAACTCATCGACGGCCTCTCCGCGAACGCCATCAACTACGTCAACACCATCACGGCGCCGAGCAGGGAACGCGTCGCTGTCTACCGTAGCGTGCTGTGGATATGGCATCGGCTCGACCGAGACAGGTGGAGCACATCACAAGTACAACTCCGCGTCGGCAAGAGCAAACCGGCCATCGAGGTCGACCACATCGTCAGTTGTGCCCTATGGGAAGAGAAGGTCGCAGACAGCGGGAATCAGGGCGATGAGGATGCCATTGCGCTCGTCAACCGCCTCGGGAACTGCGCCCTCCTGGAAAAGAACTTCAACATTTCCAAGAGCGACAAAGGGCTCAAATCCTTCCTCGACCAGATACACGAGGTGATTCAGAGGAAGATTCGGATTGATGCGTGGTGCGCCGCCCTCGAAATCCCACAACCAATGCTCGATCCCGGCCAAGCCGCCATCAAGGACATCACGGACGCCATCGAGAATCGCGATAAAGAAATCCGGAGTGACCTTATCGAGTTCGTCCGCGGCGCGCGCGTTCGTGTCGACATCCCGACACCGGCCCTAGCGAGGGAGAGCGCGTCGGCCATTACGTCGCAAGAGGTCACGCACGCGCCTGCAACTCCGCCCAGCTCCGAATCGATCGAGCAAATGGCGACGACGCCAGCGCACTCAGGAACTGACACTGCTGGACTGCGCGCCGCCTACGCGGAGGACCTTGCAGTACGCGCCATCATCGACCACTTCGCTGGCAGGCAATACAACCAGAACGTGACCGAGCTCGAAGCGCTCCGCGATAAGCTGGGACGCAGCGGTACGCCAGTCGAGAAGGCTCACCTGATCCGCGCCCTACGCCGCATGGACGCGCTCGGCGTCGGACGCTTCCTTGTCGGCAGGCGAGGGCAGACGACCCGCTTTGAGTGGCATGAAAAGTCATTGACCGTGCGCAAGCTCGCCAGCGAAAGAGCGAGTGCTCAGCCCGCCTAGCAGGGGAAGCCACCATAGGGAGCTCCCGCTAGCCCCGGAAGCTCCCCGTGAACAACTTCGCAAAGGTTCATGTTACGTTGGGCAGTTATAATGCCGACTGACTGGGAGCGTGAGCGCGGTGTGGAGCATATCGTCCACGACTATGCGACGCTAGTGCTGACCGGCGAGGGCATTCCTAAAGGTGCAAACGTTGGGATTCATGAACCGTGGAACGGGCCAATAGAGCAATCATTTATCGTGTCCTGCCGGAAGTTCGCACACTTCTTTCTAAACCTCGATAAGAAACGGCGTCACGATATGTTTGCGAAGCACTTCGTGGACCCAGCAATCACATTCGATCTCCCAACGTGGGAGTTGTGGTGTGACCACCATGATAAGCACCTGTTCCATCTGAGCTATGGGCGCGTCCACAGTACGACTCCGTGGGATGGCTACAAGGAAAACAAAATGTTCTTTGAGGAGCTGCGTGCCGCGTGGCGGAAGTTCCTGGCAGTACCACCGCGCTTCAAGGATGAGTTCGACAAGTGCATAGACGCGAAGGAGAAGCAACTCGCAAACTTTGGCGTTAAGCTACGCTAGTGCGGCTTGTACCACGGCTTCGCTTGAATCTCGTCGTGGTGGACGACGCTCGCCCTTGCAAACCCGCCCAGCTCGCCCTAGCTCCTGGCAGCGGCGGCAAAGCTCTTGCCGCGCTCGGGATTTAGGGGTTAGGCGGAGTTTTAGATCCGATACTGCTCACAACCTTGGGCCAGCAGAAACCGGGCCGAGCATTTGGCGCTACAGGCTGAGACTTACGCCCCGTTCCGGGGCTTGACGGCTGATCGGATGTTTCCCCACGGCTTGCGCCGTGGGCTATTATCTTTCGCCCTTAGGGCTTGCTGAGAAACGGGCAGCCTCAGCGGGCAGCCTCAGCAGCCTCAGGCAGCCTCAGGGCAGCCTCAGGGACAGTCGGCAATGGCACGAAGAGAAGAATCTCCGACGCGGCCCACTTCCTCGTTAGAATGGCACGTTTAGCACGTGCGGTAGCCGCCGGTCTGCCGCACCACGTCACACAGCGAGGAACGGACCAACAGCGCGTCTTCTTTACAGACGCGGATCGCAACGTGTACCTGGAACTGCTGGCAAGCTCTGCCGAACCGGCTCGTCTGCGTGTGCTGGCCTACTGCCTGATGTCGAACCACTTGCACCTGGTGGCCGTGCCTGAGGAACCGACTTCTTTGGCCGTGGCCTTGCGCCGTGCGCATGGCCGCTACGCGCACTACCTCAATGCCCGCCGCAATCGGTCCGGACATCTCTTTCAGAATCGCTTCTTCTCTTGTGCGCTCGACACGAAGCATATGTTTGCCGCCCTTAGCTATGTCGAGCGCAATCCGGTGCGAGCGCTACTGGCCGAAAGTCCAGAGGCGTTTCCCTGGTCCAGTGCGGCCGCGCACTTGACCGGGCAAGATCCAAGGGGCCTGCTGGACCTGGACTTCTGGCGCGGTGTGGGCGGTGCCGAGCGGTGGAGAGGGCTGCTTGCGTCACCTGAGGAGCTTGCCGTGATTCGGCTCCTACAACGAGGCACATTCTCGGGCCGGCCGGTTGGCGATGACGCATTCATCAGTCAGGTGGAGAGTCAATTGGGGCGGGTCCTCAGGCCACACCAGGGAGTCCGCTCGGAACTGTCGGCAGCCCCGGCCAAGGCCTAGCCCGCGGCGCGCGGTTCCTCCGTTCTCGCTCTTGTCGTCGGGAGTGTATTTGTCGCTTCGTGCCATAGCCGACTGTCCCCGAAGCTCCCGAAGCTCCCGGTGGTGCTCAACTGGCAGGCTGGTTTGAAGAAATAGGCCGGTCAATCCGAGTGCTTGGAGCGACCACTTGTAGATAGTAAGGTCGTTGGCTCCGGCTTCCCACTACAAAGGGTCGATAGTGTTGAAGAACTCGCGGGCTAATTGGCTCAGTGCGATCCCGATATATGTCGGCTACGTTGCAGCAATCGCATTCCGCGCCATTTCCCTCCGTCGTTCAGGGCCAAGCTTCACTGCGCGAGCCTTTCCACCCTTTAGTCCGCCAACCATTATTGCTCAGGCGGGTCACCGGGGCCGCCGCCCCGGGAGGGCGGGGGGAGGGGGCTTGAGGTCCGTTGCGTTCGCCTGCTCCGTTATGTTCGAACTATAGTGGACGACGATGGGCAGCGAAGCGTCCGACGAGACCTGAGATTGAAACGATGGTGGGATGCCGAATAATCCGCCGAGCCCGGTGTTCTGGGAGTAGCGGTAAATCAGGTTGTTCTGGATTGTGCCGCCGTTCAATTCGCCAACCCAAATGCCCGACATTCCCGAATCGGTTATGTAGTTGTTCAGGATTGATATATTGCTGTTCGAGGCCGCGCTGCCGAATGCGAATTCCTGATTGTTGGTAGATTCAACTATTATGGATGCGAGCGCCTGCTGAACGCCAGTGCCTGGTGCGGCGGGGCCGAGATCGGCTTCCAACGAATTGTCAGTAATCATGATGTCGTGGGCCGGGGGGCCCGGGTAGGATTCGGTATCCTGATATACAACAATCCCTCCCATGCTTGTTTCTCGCAACACGTTACTCTGAACCGTTATACCTTGCGCGCCGCTAACCCATACGCCCCGGCCGCCATAAGTGTTTTCTACTGTGTTGTGCGCAATGATTGAGCCCTGCCCACGCATTTCCGGCGCCGCGTAGACCATTTCCATGCCCGGAGTGAGCGTTGGCAGGTCCTGATCGAAGGTCAGAACAACTTGGCCATCGAAGGTCGGCGAGACCGAATCCGGAGGCGTCTGCGAGATTATCGTGGCACCCGGGAATTCCGCCGTGCTCAATGGGTCGACGAAGTTTACAGCCGTTCCGTTGGGAAACCGAAGGTAGACACTGCGGGTTACTGTGATCTGGCTCGAACCGGCCTGGCTCACGACGGTCGCCGCAGCCAAGCTCTCCATAACAAGCCCATCGTCCATAGTATGGGCAACATAGCTGTTTTGGATAACATCATTTTGCCGGACCGATACAAAGTGAATCCCGTCGGCGTTCGAACCCACCAGTCCAGTGCCCGGCCGGGGCATAACCTTGACATTATTCACCACGGCGTTGCTCGCCTCATACAGCTGAACCGCAGTAGCGGGTGATCCGTAAACGCTAATGTCCGAAAGCACAACCGAGTCGCCCTCCCAAACGAGGATTGGGGAGCCGCTGCCGCGCGCCGTGACAGCAACGGTATCGCCGGGCTGGAGGGTCGCCAGGGTTGTACTCTGCGTCCACGGGGTGTAATCCTGGGTCAGCACCAGCGCGTTGCCTGTGATAGGGCTCGTCAGCACGGTCCGGGTAGTTCCGGGGACGATTGCCCCGCCGCGAAACACGGCTGCCCACAACACGACTGCGTCTCCAAAGGGCGAGACTACCGTATTAAACGTTGATGGATCTGGCCAGCCCGATAGCGTTTGATAATGTAAAACCCGGTTCACCGAATCGACGGACGTCAGTTGAACGTGGGTATAGGGAGGGTTGACGAAGTCGGTACTGAAATTGGTCAGAGTAAAATTCGAGCATTCGAAGACCTCTATACCATTGGGCATTAATGGCCCGGTAAAATAGATTGTGGACCCAGCCAGGTCCACCGTCATGTTCGACAGGTTCGGGAATATCAGAGTCGCGCTAGAGTACGTGGCAGAGAGCAAGTAGTAGGCACCGGTGTCCAGCGTGAGCGTCTGGACTGGGTGGGTCTGCACGTACTGCACTGCGGCCTGGATCAACGGGCGCGCGTCGAGCGATCGATCGTTTGGCGTCAGATTCTGCGACGCAATGCCCAGGGACACGAGATCCTCGCTCATGTTCAATACTTGTCCGGCAGCCTGGCCCAATGTCAGGGAAGTCAGGATCAGTATTCCAGCCCCTATCGACGACCACCTTTCGGTATTCATAGCCCTCTGCATGACTGGTATGATTACTCCTTGAGCGAACGGCCCTGCTGCCGCCGACCACGGACGAACCGCGAGAGGGCCTGCTACACCACGCGATAGCACCTTACAGCATACCGCTTAGCTACTGTTAACCGAGAAGCGAAGAAGGGATGGCGGGGTCCCATGCAGCAGCGCTGGTCGCCCAGGCGGAGTTCTAAATCCGACCGAGCGCCAGACGCCACTGACTGAGACTTACGCCCCCTTCCGGGGCTTGACGGCTGATCCGATGTTTCCCCACGGCTTGCGCCGACGGCTTGCGCCGTGGGCTATTGTCTTCCGCCCTACGGGCTTGTTGAGAAACGGGGACGGTGTGTCATCAGTCCTTTCGCTTGAGGCCTCGCACGACACCCGAGGCTGGTTGACCCGCTGGTCTTCCAGTTGGTGGGCGAAGACGGTTACCAGTTTTTGTCCCATACCTCAAGCACGGGATAGCGACTTACGGCAGATGGTTGATAGTTCGACCTGGTGATCCACCAGTCGAGGCGAGCCTCCGGGTTGGCGGCAAAGGCGGCGTCGGCCCTCAGCTTAGCTTGGAACTCCTGCATCATCTCCGGGTGTTCTTCGGCGACCTTGTTGGCTATGGGCACGCTGAGATACGGTCTGGCGCCGATTCTACCCATAGTCTGGAAGATGGACCCGGCAAACCCCCAGCGGATGAGGGCATCGGGCGCGGCGGGATGAAGCAAGGCCATGATCAGGCGCGCACGCTGCTGGTGCATGGGCACCCAATAGGAACCCGGCGGCACCTCGACTCTTTCGTGAACCGGATGCATCGTGTAATCCATCATCATGCCGCCTTCAAACCCGGCCGGAGCATATTTGACATCGGTAAAGCGCCAGGTATCGAATTCCTGGTCGAGCGGTTTGGCGGTGAGTTCCATCTCTACGCCGTGCAGCTTAAGTTCGTCGGCGATCTCTTTCCACTGGATCGGAATGAGGAAGCCAAGCGGCTCCTGCGCTTCGGCGGTGGTGTCGATGCCATCATGGGTGACGGTCGCAAAGTCATCCTTCTCGGCGGTGAAGCTCGGAACCATCGTGCCGGTGATTTCGGACATGAAGGGAGCCGACTTCAGCGAATGGTATTCCAGAGGGTGCGAAGCGGCGCTGGTCTTGCCGGCCAGGTAGATGGGCGGGGCATTGCGATCGCCGGCCATGGCTGCGTACTTCGCGTCTGCCGCACGGATTGCCTTGCGCAGTGTCTGCGGGTCTTCGGTAACGACATCGATCGAAGTCGCCATGATGTCGTAATCAGACCAGGCACGCGTCCGCATCTCCTTCAGGCTATGAGTCTCGACCAGCAGGCAGGGGCGGTTGAGGGCAGCCGTATAAAGATGCGAGTAGCGAGGCGAGAAGACCTCGACAAAGAACTCACGGCTCAAGTCGGGCATGGTGCGTAGACCGCCATATGGGGAGACGAGATGACCAAGGGTCTCCATGCGCCTATTCAACTCGGGAATATAACGGGCATTCACCCAGTCGCGCGTAGGTTCGCCTATGTCGCCGTGGTGGGCCATGTCCCAGGTCACGTCATATTGATAGTCCGCACCGTCGGTCACGTGATTGTCGAACATGAAGTCGGGCATCCAGGCATGGTAGAGCTTGAGCCAGCCCTGCATCTCCGGGGTTGCTCCCCTGACGTAATCGCGATTCAGGTTAAGTAGCTGAGCCTGGGTCCTGGTGCCAGTGATCTCGGGGCCATTCTGATTGGCCCGATTGAAAGGGCTGCGCGATTCGTGCCCGTCGACGTTGAAGACTGGAATGACAATAAAGATGGCATTGTTGAGCCACGCTGCCTGGTGCGGGTGCTTGGTGATCACCATATCGCGCACGAGCATGAGTGCGACGTCTTTGCCCATGATTTCGCCGGAATGGATCCCGCTTTGGATCAGGATGACCGCCTTGTTGGTCTTCGCCGCGGCAGCCGGCGTAAAGGCATGGTCGGACGAAACGATCAACGCATACATCGCGCGTCCTTGCGAGGTAGTGCCGAACTGCACCACCTTCACCGAAGGCGACATTTTCTCGAACTTGCGCATCAAGGCAACGGACTCGGCGTAGACACCGGTCTGGCGCCAGTTGGTCTTTTCACCGGTAGTCAGCAGGTCCGCTGGTACATTCGCACTGCTGGCGGCAAGCGAAGCGGCAGCCTTCGCCGCTGGCGGCTCGTACATGGAGTGAGGGTGTAAGGCTTCCTGCTGCGCGATCGCTGCGCCTGCGGCAACAAGAAGATAAAGAGAAACGACGTACGTGCGGATATGAATCATAATGTCCTGTCCAGAAGCCGCGTGGCGATCTTAATCTACGTCCAGGGTAAGGTCGAACTCGGCCAGTACGTCCTCGTGAGGAATGGGCTTGTTGTGCTTCAGCCACTCGCGAGCCTCGGCAACGGTGCGTCCTTCCTCCGCGCTGATCTGTTCTTCTTCGATCGGCGCGTTAGCGATGGCACGGGACACCGGATCGAGCATGGTCTCGAGCAATCCCCGTACTGCGCTCAGCTGCTCTGGCGGCAGGCGGTCGAGGTAAGCGTGGGCCTGCTGGCGTTCTTGAACAAGGTCGACAGCCATTTTTCTACTTCCTCTCCTTGTCGTTCGCACCACCATTTCTGCAGCTCATGACTCCAGGAGGTACCAAATTGGGGCCCTGGGATGCCGCAAGCATCCGTCTTCATAGTGCCACGTTTGGCACGCGCAGCGGCCGGTGGCCCACTGCATTAGACAAATTGCGGATGGCGCCTGCGAGGCCAAGCGTCGATGACAGTGTCGCGCGCCGGCAAGCGATAGGCAGCGCGCCACGATGCCGGAGAGTTCCCATGTCCTACACTGGGCTGAAAGCTACGTCGAAAGGCAGACACTATCTTGACCCAGCGATTCAGGCGCTTTTGCGTCGTAATGTTGGCAGTACTTCCGCTTTCGCTCAGCGCGCAAAGTCCCGCGAGCGAAACATTTGAGCGCGATCCGAACCAGCCCATTGACGAATCGTATACGCAGCTCATCAAGAAGTACACCACCGCTCCCAAGTTGAATTCGCCGCTTACCGATTACCTTCCGGCATCCAGTTCGGTACCGACTCCAGCGAAAGTTCTGGGGGACATTGCCGGCGCGCCCGATATGTTGCCCTATGCCGAAGAGGTCTATCAATACTTTCGGTTGCTCGCGGCTGCCACGCCGCGGGTGAAGGTCTTCACTATTGGCCATACCGAAGAAGGGCGCGAGATGATCGCCGTCGCGGTTGCCGATGAGTCGCTGCTTTCGCAAGCCAAGGAGAACGGGGCACGCCTGGCGCAGCTTGCCGACCCCAGAATCCTGCAGATGGACGACGCCAAAGCCCAGGCGCTCGTCAGCCAGTCATTCCCCGTCTACTACATCACCGGAACCATCCATTCGCCGGAAACCGGCGCGCCCACCGCGCTGATGGAGCTGGCTTACCGGCTGGCCGTCGACAACGCTCCGTATGTGCAATACATCCGCTCGCACATGATCACGCTGATTACGCCAGTGGTGGAAGTGGATGGGCGTGACCGCATGGTGGATATCTACAAGTGGCACAAAGCGCATCCCGGCCAGAACTGGCCGCGCCTGGTCTATTGGGGCCATTATGTGGCCCACGACAACAATCGCGATGCCATGGCCATGACTCTCGATCTGACGAAGAACGTTCTCGATACCTACATCGATTGGCATGCGCAAGTGCTGCACGACCTCCACGAGTCCGTGCCGTTTCTTTACGACAACACCGTGGGCGATGGTCCTTACAATTCCTGGATCGATCCCATCCTCACTGGCGAGTGGCACATGCTGGCTTACGACAACATGGCGCGTATGCAAAGTTTTGGGATGCCGGGCGCGTTCACACATGGAAGCTTCGACACCTGGAGTCCCGGCTACCTGATGTTCCTGGCGAGCATGCATAACGGCATCAGCCGCCTGTACGAAACTTTCGGCAATGGCGGCGCGGACACCGAGAAACGCATATTGTCGCCGGGCGAGTACTCGCGCACATGGTTCCGCCCTAATCCGCCCCTCCCGACCGTTTTGTGGTCTCAGCGCGACAACAATAACTATGAGCAGACCGCGTTGCTTTCCACCCTGTCCTACTTCGCGCACAATTCGAAGTTCTTCCTGAATAACTTCTATTTGAAAAGCAAGCGCTCGGTGCAAAAGCCTGGCGATGCGGGGCCTGCCGCGTACGTACTGCCGAAGGATGACAGGCAATGGAATCGCCAGATGCAGTTGTTGAAGGTCCTGGCGTTCCAGCACGTCGAGATACAGCGTCTCACCGCGGCGGCAACCGTCGCGCTACCGCCGCCTCCCAAAAAGGACGCCGAAGAACCAAAGCCAGGCGCGCCGGCCACGCCCCCTCCGCCTACGTCCCAAACGTTCGCTGCCGGCAGCTTTGTCATTCGCATGGATCAGCCATTCTCCCGCGCAGGGGATGCTCTGCTCGATCGCCAGTTCTGGGCGCCCGACGACCCGCAGAAGACGCCCTACGACGACACCGGCTGGTCGTTCGGGGATCTTTTCAACGCCAAGGTGGTGCGCGTCACCGACCGCGCCATTCTTTCCGCGCCGATGTCACCCGTCGCAGGCCTCGACCAGAATCCGGCGCCCGATTCCGGTGCAGGGCCTTTCTACGTTGTCGATAATTCGGCTCAGGTGAGTCTGGCTTCGCTGGTTTATGCGCTGCATGGCGCCGCCGATGTTTCTATCTGTGAAGAGAATTTCGAAAGCGGCGGCCACAAATTCGCCGCCGGCTCTCTCATCATCGGCCGTGTGGAACCGGCCGCGCTGAAACCTTTGTTACTGCAGTTCGATCTGGCTGCCGTCAGCATTGCCGGCCAGCCATCCGCAAAAGCTCACCCCGCCGCGGCTCCCCGCATTGCTTTCATGCATACTTGGCTCTCTACGCAGACCGAAGGCTGGTGGCGTCTGGCCTTCGATAAGCTACATGTGCCGTTCGCATACATCAGCACGCAAACGGTTTCAAAAGAGGCCGATCTGCGCTCGAAATACGACGTCATTGTTTTCGCGCCGATGGGCCGCTCCTCCGCTCAGCAAATTGTGGACGGCCTGCCGATGTGGGGAAACGCCTTGCCCTGGCAGACAAGCCCGCTCACGCCCAATCTCGGGAAGCTCGACTCGACCGACGACATGCGCCCCGGCTTAGGCGAAGCGGGCGTGGAGCATCTGAAAGAATTCGTGCAACAAGGCGGCTTGCTGATTACCTCGGAGGACACGGCCGAATTCGCGATAGAGGAAGGCATGGCGCCAGGAGTTTTCGTGGCGCCGCGAAGAAGCCTGAAGGTTGTGGGAAGCGTTTTGAATTCCGCCGTGTTGGATAACAAGCTTCCGGTGGCGTATGGCTACGACGCCGCCGTGCCTTTGTATAGCGCCGAAGGCTTGGCTTTCACCGTGAGTAATCTCACCGTGAACCGCAATATCCCCACCGCCAAGGATTATAAGCGCCCCACCGGCCGAGGGGGTCCGGAGGACGAGGACGTTCCCGAAGGGCGGCCCGCGGAGAAAGCTCCGCCGTTGCCGGCTCCGAAAGCCTGGCAAGCGACTCCCCTGAATGAAGAACAGGAACGTAACAATCCATACCTGATTCCCGCCGAATACCGGCCCAAGGTGATTCTTCGCTACGCGTCGTCGAAAGAATTGCTGTTATCGGGCTTGCTCGAAAATGGCGATCCCGTGGCCGAGCATCCGGCGGTGGTTCAGGCGCGCTACGGCAACGGAGATGTGCTGCTCTTCGCGAACAATCCGGTGTACCGCGGCGAAACGATCGGCTCCTATGCGCTGGTTTTCAACGCCATCGTCAACTTCGGTCATTTGAGATAGCGAACGCCTAGAAGAACAGCTTGAGCGCGAGTTGCACCTGGCGCGGCGGACCCGCCTGCAGGATCTGGCCGAAGGCCGGAGATTCCAGATCGTTCTCGGGCAGGCCAAGATTCGCGTGGTTGAGCAGGTTGAAGCACTCGACGCGAAACTGCACGCGCTTGGTCTCGTTGATGTTGAAGTTCTTGAACAATGAGAGGTCGACGTCTTCGATTCCCGGACCGCGCACCACATTACGTCCCTCATTGCCGAACTGGCCTGCCTGCGTTACGGGGTTCAGTTGCAGGAACGGCGCGCGGCTCACCCATTCGTTCGCCGTGTGCGGCTGCCCGACATTGGGATTGGAAATCAGGTCGGGCCGGCTGGAGTAGAAGCCGGTAATCTCGGGCGCGCTGCCCTGCAAAGAAACGTCGGCACTGTCGTAGACGGTAAACGGCGTGCCGGTGGAGAGGCTGGTGATCGTGTTGAGCTGCCAGCCGTTGGCGACAAAGCCGGCGGCTCGCGACGCATTGCGCCATCTCGGCAGCGCCCAGGTTCCGCTGAACACGAAGCGGAATTTGGCGTCGAACAATGACGGGCCATGCTCAGCCGCCAGATCGAACGGATTCTGCGCCAGATCGTTTTCGCCGGCCACCAGCGTCGGCGCAGAACCGGCCACGTTCAGCGTGGAGATGCCGTCGAGACTCTTCGAATACCAGTAAGAGGCAAGGAAGCTCAGGCCGTGCACGAATTGCCTTGAAAAGGCCACTTCCAGGGCGTGGTAAGTGGAGCTGTCTTCGTCGGCCAACAATCCAACCGATCCGTAATTGCAGACGCCGGCCGCATTGCACGTAGTGTACTCGCGCATCTCGTTGTTGTTGCTGGCGTTGACGCCCGGGCCGTAGACGGTGGGGTTTCCTTCGATGAAGCGCGGCAGATGGGTGCCTTTATTGCCCACATAGCGAATGTCGAGGAGATAGTTCTTCGCGATGGCACGTTCAATCGTAAAATTCCAGTTCTGCGAGTAAGGCGGCAGCATTCCCGATTGCACGGTCAGCACGGTTGCCGGCGCGACAAAACTCTGTCCGCCGAACGGGAACGAGGGGCCGCCATACGGATTGGCCAGGTTGAATCCGGGACCGGCCAACTGGTACGCCTGCGTCCACGGCAGCGCGCTGACGGAGGCCTGCAGAGGACCTCCCGTGCCGTTGGTATAGCCGTCGTAGAAAATGCCGTACCCGGCTCGCACGATGGTTTTGCCTCCCCCGAAGGGATCCCAGGCTATGCCCACGCGAGGCATGAACTCCTTGTAGTCGACGGCGGCAATACCCGCCGGTACGCCCGGGTCGCCCGGAAACAGGAGCCCGTCAGGCGCGTTGGGAAAGACCGTGGATTGGTGGCCCGGGTCCCAGGCGTTCAGGCGATTTCGAATGTCGACGTAGGGAGTGTTGATCTCGTATCGAAGACCTAAGTTGATGGTGAGGCGCTGGCTGAGCCGGAACTCATCCTGCGCGTATCCGGCGCCGATCCACTTCCGAAGTCCACGGTCGAACTCGCCGCCGCCCTGGAAGAACTGCACCGATTGCCCCAGCAGGAAACTGGCGAAAGCGTCACTGGCGGGAAAGGGAGCGAAAACGAAAAAGCCGTTAGTGGCGATTCCGAACAGGACATTGATCTGCTCACGAGTAAAATCGGCGCCAAACTTCAGGTTGTGCCGGCCGCGCGTCATGGCGATCGAGTAAGATCCCTGGTAGTCATTCTGATAAGTATCCTGCGGCCCAGTAATCGGATTGCCGAGTGACGCATAACCGCTGACGATGAGATACGGTACGCCGTCGTTCAATCCGAGGGTGGGCTGGTATTGGAAACCCAGGCTGCTGCCCGGCGTGTGATTTGTCGCTTGTCCCGCCAGGAACACGTTACGGAAGAACGACGCCCGAACGGTCTGCACGACTTGGGGCGAAAACAAATGGACCCACGAAATAGTAGCCGAGTTGGTGACTATGTCATCAGTAATCGGAAAGCCGGGTACTCCGGCTCCGTCGATGGGCAGCGGCTCCAGATCGTTCAGAGATGACGAGGAGTATCGCAGAAAGATCTGGTCGTTGCTGCTGACGATGTGATCGAGGCGAAAACCGCCCTGGTCGTAGTTAGTCGACCCGAGTTGGGTGGATTCGAATGCGTTTGTACCGATGTTGGGCAGGGGATACAGTTGTTCCGCCTTGAGAGCGATGGGGTTCTGCAGGAACGACGGGATCTGGTTTTGCGGGAAGGGCTGGCCGGTGAACTCATTGATGAGCGGAGCGGGCTGTCCCGTGGCGGGATTGGTAAGTCCGGAAAAATCGCCGCTCCGTTCGGCGGCAGTCGGCACAATGGCGGCCTGGGTTGTGCCCTGAGAATCGCGCTGCCCCTCATAATAGACAAAGAAGAAGTCCTTGTCCTTGCGAATGGGCCCTCCCAGAGTTGCGCCGTATTGATTGCGGTGCAGCGGTTCAACCGCGGTAGAAAAGAAGTTGCGCGTGTCCATGTCGTCGTTCCGTAGAAAGTCGTAGATGTCGCCATGGAAGGAGTTGGTTCCGGATTTGGTGACGACTGAGGTTGTTGCGCCGCTGGTCTCGCCATACTCGGCCGGCGCGTTCAGCGTAAGAATGCGGAACTCACTCACGGCGTCCACAGGCGTGCGCAAAGCGTAGCCGCCATTCACGCTGTCCACGTTGCTGGCGCCATCGAGCAGATAGTTGTTGGATTCGGGACGCTGTCCGTCTACCGCGTAGGCTTGACCGGCGCGGGAAATGCCACCCGCCTCGGCTAGACCAGCGGTCATGGGGGCAACTCCGGGCTGCAGCAGGCCGAGCTGCGTCAGGTCGCGTCCGTTCAAAGGAAGATCGTTGGCCTGCTTCTCGGAAACGACATTGCCGATGGTTTGACTCGTGTCCACGGTCACGGCATCTCCGATGACGCTCACTTCGGTGTGGCTGCTGGCCAACTGTAACTGCGCGGTCCAGATCACCACCTGGCTGAGGTCAATGCGAAGGGATGACGCCGAATATGGCGAGAACTGGGGGGCCGTCACCTCGAGCTGATATGTGCCGATGGGCAAGTCGGAGAAATGGAACGCTCCTTGGCGCGAGGAGTGAACGGTCCGTGTGAAACCTGTTTCCGAGTTCTTCACGGTAACTTCGGCGTTAGACACCAACGCGGAGGCGGGGTCGGTAACTTGCCCTTCCAGTGTTCCGATAGGCGTCTGCGCGCTCACGAACGAGCACAGACACACGAGTAGTAAGACGATTTTGCGCATAGCGACAACATACCCTCTGAAAGACTAAGACTTGTTAGTTCAGTCTACAGATCAGATCTGGCCGCAACAATAATCAAAAACGAGTAGCTGCATCTCGTAATTAAGCTGGTTCTTGTTGGACGCGCGACAGTATTTCCATACCATTGCGCTAGTTACAGTCACCGCGGCGACTTTCAGGATTTCGGAAGAGATTGCAAGGCTGCAGCTAGTCCTTTGGCCGAAAACCCAAAGGGTCCAGCTTGGCTTTTCCATCGGATGATACCGTCGGAGCCAATAACAAAGAGACGGTCGGGCCAAGCCGTGTATTTCTTTTCGACGGTATTGTCGACCGAGTCGATGAGGGCGGGAATTGCAATGTGCAAATTGCGCACGCAAGCTCCGGCGACCTGCTGACGCTCGGGATCGGTCAAGGGGTTCTTGAAGATCACGCCGTCATGAACGTTGCTTTGCATTTGCCACATATCGCTCGAGTGGGCCTCCACGATGTAAACCACGTAGAAAGCCATCCGATCTTTGTACTGCTCGTAAAGCTTGTTGAGCGCGGGAACCTCCCGGCGAAATGGCGGTCAAGTGTAACTTCCGAAGATGAGGACTACGGGGCGAGTATTTCGCAATGACGAAAGGCGGACGGTCTGAGACTGTCCCAGAAGGGGCAGGTTGAAATCGGGAGCCGGGTCTCCGGCCTGTAACTTGCCAAGGCGAGCCTGCTTCCACATGGTTTCAAAAGGAAAGAGGAGAAACGGCGCCGGACCCGCTCGGGCCATCAGCATCGCGAATTGCTCGGGAGGGCGCCGCATTGCCAGAGCAAAGAAGCCAAATGCGAAGACATAGAGGAGCAGCAGAAGGCCGGCGGCTGCCGCAATCCGTCGAGTTAGTTTTGAGCGCTTCATTTACGCGTGCTCCGGACAAACATACTCTTCATCTCAACTCTAGACATTTACTGAGGCTGGGCATCCTGAAACGTTACATCCTCAACCACCCCGGCAAAGGCTTTACCATCGACCTCCGCGTACGGATGGATGAAATAGTTGAGCGGCTCGTCGCTCTGAGGCGGAGAGAGAACGAGGTCGCGGCCGCGGGTGAACTCGATACGATTTTCATCATGAGCGCCGAAGAAATACTCGCGCTTGGCAGGATTCTTGGCAGCTTCGGACGCGTCAATGGGGATCCAGCCGATTCCCTTGGCATAGAACTCAGCCCAGCAGTGATAACCCGCAATTTTGCCTTGGCCCCGAGTGGCCGGCAATGGAAGACCGATTGAAAATCGAGCGGGGATGCCCAGCGCCCGCGCGAATCCAATGAAGATGGCGTGGAAATCGGTGCAGTTGCCGCGGCGCGCTTCACAGGCATAGTAGATATCGCCGCGGCCCCAGCCCTTGCCCGTCTTGTCATATTTCACGGTGGCCACGACGTGATTGTAGATAGCGCGCGCCATCTCCAGATCGGTCCGGGCGTTGGCTTGCTCCACAACTTCGCGAGCCATCCTGCGTATGTTGTCGTCAAGGGGAACTAGCCGGTCGGGGCGCAAATAGCGCGCCAACTCAGCAGTACTTTCCTCGTGATCCGGCTTCGGCCCGCCGAATAGAGCGGGTTGTAAGTGCTCGATGCGGGTGGCGTTCAAACGCATCGTAACGATGTTCCACGGACTCCGCGGGACGCTTTGCCCGGGATTGTCAACGGCGACATGCAGCATCAAATTGCCGGCCGAGTCGGTGGATTCGGTGTAGGGATACGGTGAATCGATCGTCAGGTTGGTGATCGTCTGAAACGGATCGTTGTGCGGAACAGGCAGCCAGAGTTCCAGCCGCGTTGCTCCCGATGGAACAGCATTCACAACTGCTTTGTATTCGAGCGAGAAATTGCGCGCGACCGGGGAAGGAGCCGTGGCGGCCCCGTTCAGAGTAATGTTTAGCGCGGTCAGGAGTAACGCTGCAGCGTGGAGGATGCGAAACCCCATTTCATGATTCCGAGTCGCGAGCCACACGTGGTAACTGCGGCAATGCAACGAAGTCTAACCGTTAAGATACGTCCGCACAATAGTGAAATTCCACTATAAGCTCCCTGCCCGTCTTATCCTGGTATGCGCATGACCCTTGCCCTTCGCATATCTGTTGCCCTCGCATTACTGGCGGCGGCGCCTGGCCCTCCTTTCGGTGCGTTCGAACGCGTCAGCCTGGAACCGGCCCTTTCGCCGCGCGGTGACGGATTCGAATCTTCAGGCACGTTTAATCCCGCCGTCATTGCCACTCCCGAAGGGATCGTCATGCTCTACCGCGCGCAGGACAAGCGTGGCACCTCGCGCCTTGGCTACGCCTCCAGCGCGGACGGCGTCCACTTTCGCCGCGGGCCCGATCCTGTGCTTTCTCCCGAAGCTCCATATGAAAAAAACGGCGGCGTCGAAGACCCTCGGCTTGTCAAAATCGACGACTCGTACTATCTCACCTACACCGGCTACAACACGATCGACGCGCAGTTGTGCCTCGCAAAATCATCGGACCTGCTCCACTGGCAGCGGCTCGGCGTCATCCTGCCGGCGAATCAAGGCCGGTGGAATGTGCACTGGACCAAGTCGGGCGCGATTCTCAACCAGCGAGTCAACGGCCATTACTGGATGTACTTTATGGGCGATGCGCGCGATGCTCCGAATCAGATGGGCGTCGCGTACTCCGACGACTTGGTTCATTGGACCGAGCCGCTCGACCATCCCATCCTCCGTCTGCGTCCCGGCCGCTTCGATTCCAAAGTCGTCGAGCCTGGTCCGCCGCCCGTCCTGACTCCAAACGGCATTCTGCTGGTTTACAACGGCGCAGACGACAAGCTGGTATATCGCACCGGCTGGGCCGTGTTCGATAAATCCCAGCCCGATCATCTGGTCGCTCGCTCTGAGCAGCCGTTGTTTGCGCCGGAACTGCCTTGGGAAAAGCAGGGCCAGGTGCCGAATGTAGTCTTCGTCGAAGGCATGCTTCCCTTCCCTGTCCCCGTAAACCCGGCGCTTGCATCGAAGCCGCCGCACGCCTGGACGTTTTATTACGGGGGCGCCGACAAGCGAATCGGCATCGCTACGGCCCCTTTGCGCCTTTCCGATATGCAGTAACAGCGATGAATCCGGCGTTAAACAAGCATAAAGTGTGACGATTTCGTGAATGCGAACAGCAGCGCCGCCTGCGATGTTATAGATGATAGGTCGGCTGTCCGCTTGCTGACGCGCGCGGTTCAGTGCTGTCGGCCGCTTGCACCGAACCGCGGCCGTAGTTCGCGAAGCGCGAGGGAGCGGACGCGGACTTCCGCAACCTGGTACTCCTGACCACGACGATGAAGAAACAGCAAGGGCAATGACCAGCAAAGACATCGTTTCAGGGCTGGTGACGCCGCTCGTCATAATCACATCCACGCTGAGCTACGTGGCATTGATTTTCTCCGGACCGCTGGCGCAGAACCTGCCCATCGGCATCGGATACGGACTGGTCAGCGCCGGCGTCCTGGCGATCGTGTATTCGCTGGGCAGCAACTTGCCTTTCGCGATCGCCGGCCCGGACTCCAAGCCGGTAGCAGTTCTCGCATCGCTCGCCGCCGTATTGGCCGCCGATCTTGCGCGGCGCGGGCATGCCGCCGACGCTGGCGTCACGGTGACTTTCGCGCTGATAGCCGGAACGCTGATCACTGGCGCCACGCTTTATCTGTTCGGCGCTCTGAAGGCGGGGCGCTGGATCCGGTTCGTGCCTTATCCGGTGGTCGCGGGATTCCTGGCTGGAACAGGATGGCTGCTGGCATCCGGAGGAATCCGCATGGTGACCGGCACGCGCGTCTCGGTCGAGCTGCTGGAGCAGCTGGCGCGAGGCGAACATGTGATTCAGCTCGGCGCCTGCGTGGCGTTTGCGGGCGGTATGTATTTGATGAAGCGCGTAGAGCATCCCCTGGCGTTTCCGGCGCTGCTGATTGGCGGAACGTTGGTGACGCATCTGGCTCTGCATGTCGCAGGATACTCGTTGAGTGCGGCGCGCTCGGCCGGGTGGTTTCTCGATCTTTCCTCTGGAGTCGGGTTACCTGGACCATGGCTGCTCAAGTCGCTGTCAAACGTCGACCTGCCCGCGTTGCTGCGGGCGAGCGGCGCATACGTCGCGCTGGCGGCAGTTACTGCGATGACGCTGCTGCTGAGCCTGATGGCCGTCGAAGTCGAAACGCGCCTGGATGTGGACCTCGACCGGGAGCTGCGCCTTAACGGCCTCGCTAATCTTCTGGCCGGGCTTGGCGGCGGAATGACGGGAACGCTCTCGGTGAGCCGTACCTTGCTCAACTACCGTACCGGAGCGCGCGGACGCGCCAGCGGGATCATTGCCGGAGCAGTTTGCCTGCTTGTGTTGGCGTTCGGCACGAAGGCGCTTGGCTTTGTTCCCGTGCCGATGCTCGCCGCGCTGCTGCTGCAACTGGGTTGGGAGATGCTGGCCGACCGGCTGGTGAAGAGCTGGTACAGCATGCAGCACGCCGACTATTTCCAGATGGCCGCGATTTTCGGGGTCATCGTCGCGTTTGATTTCGTTGCGGGAGTGGCGCTGGGCGTCGTCATCGCCTGTGTTGCCTTCGCGATTAACACCAGCCGCCTGCGCCTCTTGAAGCTGGGTTTGAACCGCGCCGTATACAGCGGCAGCGTCGACCGCCCGGTTTACCAGCAGGAACAACTCGTGCTGCATGGCCAAAGCATCCAGATCCTGTGGCTGCACGGCTTCGTATTCTTCGGCAGCGCTCATCGCCTCATGCTGCAAATCAACGAAATCGTCGAGGCGCAGGGCGGTTCCTGCCGCAGCTTAATTCTCGACTTCAGGCAAGTGCTGGGGATAGATTCGTCAGCCGTGATGAGTTTAGTCAAGCTGCGCCAGGTAGCCGACCGCAATGGCTTCATTGTGGTGTTATCCAGCGTTCCGACACAGGTGGAGCGCGTGTTGCGCGCCGGAGGATTGCTGGACGACAGAGACGGTTCCGCTTGCGCCGTCTATCCGGATATCGACAGCGCGCTCGAATGGTGCGAGGAAGAATTGCTGGCGCAGATTGTGACTCGCGTACAGGCCTTTGAATCAGCGGATGAATGGCTGATTCGCGAAATTGGCGGCGCGGAATTGTTCACGCGGCTGCTGGCTTACCTCGAGATGATCGAATGCAAGCCGGGCGAGTTTCTGATCCGGCAAGGCGATGCGGGCGACAGCCTGTATCTGCTGTACGCCGGGCGCGCAACCGTGTTGTACCGGACTCCGAATGGCACTGACCTGCGTTTGCGCAGCATGGTGGGACACGCGCTGCTGGGGGAAATGGGTGTCTACCGGGGCTTGCCTCGCGGCGCCTCGGTGCGCGCCGATCAGCCGACAATCGCCTACCGGATGTCGAACGAAGCGATGGCCCGGATGGAACGCGACGATTCCGCGCTGGCGTACGCCTTTCACAAACTGGTAATTCGCACGCTGGCGGCGCGACTGGATTTTGCGAATCGGGAAGTGGCTAGTTTGAGGCGTTGAGCCCGGGGCGGCTTCGGACTACGCAAAGCCTCTTCGGCAGGCGACAAGATCGCCTGCCCCACCGAAGTTCCAGGTTCGCGGATTCGTCATATTATTGGGAGAGTCCCGTCTGTATTGAGGTAACTTCCTTATGCCGATTTCCTTCGAACTGAACGGCAAAGCCGCCACCGTAGACGTGGAAGGCAACACGCCGCTGCTGTGGGTCCTTCGCGACACCCTGAATATGACCGGCACCAAGTATGGCTGCGGCATCGCCGCCTGCGGAGCGTGCACGGTGCTGGTAAATGGAGAGGCGGCGCGATCGTGCGTCTATCCGGTGTCGGGTTTGGCTGGCGCCAAAGTGACCACCATTGAAGGCTTGTCTTCCAATCACTCTCACCCACTGCAGCAGGCCTGGATTGCGGAGCAGGTTCCGCAATGCGGCTACTGCCAGTCGGGGCAAATTATGGCTGCAGCCGCCTTTCTGGCAAAGAATTCCCATCCGACGCCGGAACAGGTGGACGCGGCGATGTCGGACAACATCTGCCGCTGCGGGACGGCCCAGCGCATTCGCAAAGCTGTTCTCCGGGCCTCTCAGGGGACAGGGGTCAGGTCTCAGGGGTCAGCGGCCAGTTCCGCTGAGAGCCATGTGGCGGGAGGCGCACAATGAGCACGCTAACTGTTGATCAGAGCCGGGAACGCGAGGGCCTGAGCCGTCGGAATGTCCTGAAGACGACTGGCGCGGCGGGCGCAGCGCTGCTGGTTGGGTTCAATGCGGCAAAGGCGGCTACAGCGACGGGTGAGCAAGATGAAAAGGACGCGGCAAAGCCACACGAAAAGAAGGCTGTCAGCCCGTTTCGTTCCTGGGTTCGCATCGACCAGAGCGGCCAGGTGACTCTGCTCTCGGGCCGCTCGGAGATGGGTCAGGGCATTTCGAGCGCGCTGCCGATGGTGCTCGCTGAGGAGCTGGGCGTGGATTGGCGGGACATCAAAGTGGAGCAGGCGCCCAACAATCCGGAGCTGTTTGGCGAACAGGGCACGGGAGGAAGCGGAAGCGTTGCCGGGTCGTATCAGATTCTGCGGCAGGCCGGCGCGGCTGCGCGGACGATGCTGGTGACGGCCGCGGCTCAGAAGTGGCAGGTGAAACCCGAGGAGTGCATCGTCAGCAATGGAGTGATCTCGCACAACGGGAGCTCGGCTCGATTTGGAGAATTGGTGGAGGTTGCGGCAACGCTTCCCGTACCCGATCTCAAAAAGGTTCCGCTGAGGGATCCGAAAGACTTCGCGATCATCGGCAAAGAGAACCTGCAGCGCAAGGATATTCCTTCCAAGACCGATGGCAGCGCGAAATTCGGGTTGGATGTGCGCGTCCCCGGGATGGTCTTCGCGATGGTGGAGCGCTGCCCGACGTTTGGCGGGAAAGTAAAGAGCTTTGATGCGGCCAAGGCAAAATCGATGCCCGGCGTCATCGACGTATTCGATATACCCGCAGTGGACGAGGGTGTGCATTCGTGGGGCGGCGTGGCGGTGGTGGCGGATTCCACATGGCGGGCGATGGAAGCTCGCAAGGCTCTGAAGATTGAATGGGACCTGGGCCCGCACGCCCAGGAAAGCAGCGAAAGCCTGCGCAAGGAATTCCGCCGGCTGGTGGATTCGCCGATGAAGGTGGTTTACAAACAGGGCGACACGGAAGCGGCCATGGCCGCCGCGCCGCCCGAGAAGAGGGTCGAAGCGGATTACGAGCTTCCCTTCCAGGCGCACGCCACCATGGAGCCGATGAACTGCACGGTGTTCATTGAAAAAGACCGTGCGGAAGCATGGGCGCCCGCGCAAGGCCCGGAATGGGTGACGCAAGTGGTGGCGCAAGTGGCTGGGCTGAAACCCGAACAGGTGAAGGTAAACACCACCTTGATGGGAGGCGGATTCGGACGGCGCTATCAGGGCGACTTCGCCCTGGAAGCCGCACAGATCGCCAAGCGAGTGCCGAGACCCGTGCAACTGGTCTGGACGCGGGAAGACGACATGACGCATGATTACTACCGGCCGGCGTCGTATCACCGGCTGAGCGGCGCCTTGGATGCAGATGGCAACATCACGGCATGGCGTTACAAAAGCAGTTCCACTTCGATCGCCGACATGTGGGACAAGAAGTCGCCGCCGGAGAGCTCGGAGCTGGGGCTGTTCTTCCAGAATCCTTACCTGACGAAGAACTATCAGCTCGAGTATCTGCCGGTGAGTTCCGGGGTTCCGCGGGCGTGGTGGCGATCAGTGGAGGCATCCTCGATCGGTTTCGTGATGGAGAGCTACGTCGATGAGCTGGCGCATGCCGCCGGCATGGACCCCTACGAATTCCGCGTGAAGCAGCTCGGCAATTCGCGGCAGGCATCGCATGTCGCCGACAAGAATGAGCCGGCGCTAAATGTGGATCGTCTGCGCGGTGTGCTGGAGATGGCGGCGAAGAAGGGCGGATGGGGCACGCCGCTGGAGGCTGGACGCGGCCGCGGAATCGCGTGCCACTATTCGTTCCACAGCTATACGGCCAACGTTGCGGAAGTGAGCGTAGACAAGGGAAACATCCGGGTGCACCGCATTGTTTCGGTGGTGGATATTGGGCAGGCCGTGCATCCAGATGGGGTCCGCGCGCAGGTGGAGAGCGCGATCGTCTATGGGCTGACTGCCGCGCTGAAGAGCGAAATCACGATCAAAAACGGCGGTGCGGCGCAGAACAATTTCAACCGGTTCACAACGCTCTCAATGAAGGAAACGCCGCGAATGGAAGTTCATATCATGCCTAGCCCGCATGCGCCAACGGGCATCGGCGAGCCGGGTTTGCCACCGGTTGCGCCGGCGGTGATGAACGCGGTTTTTGCGCTTACGGGTAAGAGGATACGGCGCCTGCCGGCGCAGGCAAGCGATCTGGGGTAGTAGCGGCCGGACAAGGGTGCTCCGAGGCGGAGCGCCGAGACGAGTCTCGGCGCGGCAGGCATGAGTGCCTGCGCCACATCCGGCTGCGGGGGTTCGCCGCTACTGCGGAAGGGATACCGGTCTTGGCTCGGCGGTTCTGCGCATCCGGCCGTTGTTCTCGTCCACGGTGACGTTGAAGTTCGACTCTCTGCGGTCACGCATCAGGGTCACTTTCAAATCTTTGGACGAGCGGTCGCGGACGGCTGAGATGATCTCGCCCGGCGTGGTGATCTGGCGGTCGCCCACTTTGGTAATCACGTCTCCGGCTTTCAGGCCGGCCTTCGCGGCCGGGGAGTCCTTGGCGACTGACAGGACGAGAACGCCCTGCTTCACACCGAAGTACTCGGCTAGCTGGTCTCCAATCGATTGGCACTCGATACCCAGCGCGCCTGAGCGCCATGCCAACTCCGGGCGCGGGAGATTCCGCCACAGATCCCCACCGTCCGGAAAGTCGAGGCTGAAACTCTGGGGTGTGGAAGCCGAAGGCATGCGCATCTTCCGGTTTTCGACCACGGCTTCGAGGGTAATGGACTTGGCCGCTCGCCACACCGAGAGCTTCACTTTGCGCCCCGCTGGAGTCTCTCGAACTAAACGTCCAAATTGCTCGGTTCCGTCAATCCGCTGCCCGTTGTATTCGAGCAGGACATCGCCCACCTGCAATCCGGCTTTGGCGGCTGGGCTATCGGGTGATTCAATGCGGCTAACCAGAACGCCACGCTCCTCGGGAAGCTTCAGTTCTTTGGCGCGCTCGGCAGTGATTTCGACGATGCCGACTCCCAGGAAGCTGCCCGCGGAATGAAGAGTCAATGCCTCGAGCGGTGACTGCGCTTGATTGAAGGCCCAAACCTGGCCCTCACCATTGGGGATTTGGCCCCAGGATTGACCGTGCCCATCGCTCTGCGCAAGAGCCGCCACACTCATCGCCACGAACAACAACACGGAACGCATTAGCTTAACCCTCCCAGATTGAATGCAGCAGGTTCAGGCCGCCCCGGCAGCCAAACCCGTGCTTCAAAGAGATGGACGGTGGAACACGCCTAATGTCACGCGCAGTAAGGGGGGTGAGGGAGCGATTTGTGGGGCGGACCCCCTGGTCCGCGCGGGTCCCCCCGGACCCGCTTCTTCGCAATGAGATCAGCTTCGTCCACGCGGGCACGAGCCGACGGGGGCGTCGGCCGCGGACCAGGGGGTCCGCCCCACAAAAGCTGCCGGCTTTGCGCTAATTAGCGGTTGACCGCGGCTATGATCGCCTCAACCAACCCGGCGACTGTGTGTTCGGCGGCCTCGGCGGCCACATCCAAGCCGCGGGCGCGGATTGCGGCCGAGGTTGTGGGGCCAATCGAGGCGATGAACACGCGGCGCAGCGGCTCGGGGCCGGAAATGGTGGCCAGGTTTTCGAAAGCCGAGGGGCTCGCAAACGTCAGCCAATCCGGCGCCGGCCCCTCCTCAAACAGGGCTTCAACGGCGGCCACCGTCTCCGGCGGCGCCTGATTAGAGTAGGCCTCGACTAGCTCGACCAGCGCTCCTCTGGCGGAAAGAGCCGCCGGCAGTGCCTCGCGAGCCAGGTCGCCGGCAGGGATCAGGACGCGCTTGCCGTGCATTTCGTGCGCCTGGAGCGCAGCCGCCAGAGCCTCGGCGGTGAACTCAGCCGGGGTGACATCCACATGCCAGCCGAGCTCGGCCACCTTCTTATAGGTGGCCGCGCCCACCACACCCAGCCTTGGGCGGCCAATGGCGGGGGGCACAAGAGGCAGAAATGCAGCAGCGGCATTGACGCTTGTCAGAAACAGCCAATCGTATTCGTCTGCGTGGCGGGCCGCGCTTTCCAGACGCGCCGGATCCTTCGGCGGCCCAATGCCAACAGTGGGCAGCAGGATCACCTCCGCGCCGGCGGCTGCCAGTGGGCGGGCAAGTTCAGCAGCCTGGTGGGCGGCTCGCGTAACCACGATGCGCAAGCCGGTGAGCGGGGTCACGCGTCATTCTCCATTCCCGGCGCCGGCCGCAGCGGCCACTTCTTCGAGAATCGCATCGCCTCCTGCCGATAACAGCATTCGCGCCAGCTCGCGCCCGAGGCGCTCGGCATACTCGGATGGCCCGGAATGCGCCGCGCGCACAAAACGGCCGCTGTGCGGAGCAATGATTACCGCCCGCGCTTGCAGAATTGAGCCGTCGTGTTCGGCCAGCGCGCCTAGAGGAAGCTGGCAGCCTCCGCCCAATTCAGCGAGCACAGCGCGCTCGCACGTCACTTGCTGGCGGGTAGCCAAATGCTCAAGCTGGCGGCAGATTTCCCAAGCCTCGCCTTGCTCGCGCGTCTCGATGCCGAGCGCGCCCTGGCCAGGAGCGGGGGTCATCTCATCCACCGAAAAAATCTGCGCGATCTGGTCGTCCAAACCGAGACGCCGCAGCCCGGCCACCGCGAGCAGGCTGGCCGCGTACTCACCTTCTTTCACCTTGCGCAAGCGCGTGTCCACGTTGCCGCGAATCGGCGCGACGAGCAAATCGGGCCGCATGAGACGCAACTGCGCGGCCCGGCGCCCGGAACTTGTGCCCACCAATGCGCCCTGCTCCAATTTGTCCAAAGTCCGGCCCACCAGCGCATCCCGTGGATC
>Ga0181525_10000343_pt1 | contig 41165 bp, 44 predicted proteins | sample PEATcosm2014_Bin_48_FD_121100 | JGI IMG/M metagenome (GOLD analysis project Ga0181525, IMG submission 121100) | Peatland microbial communities from MTU Mesocosm Facility, Houghton, MI, USA - PEATcosm2014_Bin06_10_metaG | ecosystem: Environmental > Terrestrial > Soil > Wetlands > Peat | place... | reverse complement strand
GGCAACATGGTTGTCAACAACTACGGAACGTTCCGCAAATCGGGAGGTTCGGGGACAAATACAATGGACGGCAACACCATCTTCAACACAACCGGCACGCTGGACATCCAGACCGGCACGCTGGGCCTCATCGGAAGTTGTTCGCTGGCGACCGGCGTGCTGAATTTCGGCATCAACAGTTCGAACAATTTCGGTCGGATAAATGTTTCCGGCAGTGCCGCGCTTGGAGGCACCGTCAGCGCCAACCTCAACAATCTTTATGCGCCCCGCACCAACAGCTCCTTCGCCGTGCTGGCTTACAATTCAAGAACCGGGAACTTTGCCAGCTACAACCTGCCCGCTGGCCTGGTCTGGACAAACAATTATGGAAATTCGGCTTTCTCATTGCTGGTGACAACCGTTCTGCCGGCCAAGTTATCGGGGGCCGCAGTGGCACAGAATGGCAGCACCTTCTCGTTCAATTTTGGCGCGGTGCCGGGGCAAAATTATCAAATCCAATACACAACCAATCTGGCGCCGGCCAACTGGGTCAATCTGGGTGGCACCATCACCGCGAGCAACAGCACGGTCACGGTGTCAAACACAATCCAAAATCCACAACTCTTTTACCGCGCCGTTTTACAGTAGCCGGTTTCTGCTTTGAGCCGGTGAAGAATTTTGATTTTTCGGAACTTGCTGAAGTCGTCAGGCTTCAATCCCGTAGGACTTGATTTTGTTGTAAAGGTTCTGGCGACCTACGCCGAGGCGTTTGGCGGCCTCAATTCTGCTGCCATTGGCTTCCTTGAGTGCCTGGATGATGACATTGCGTTCAATGCCTTCCAGCACCGTGAAGTTCGGATCCAGTTCTGCGCCCGGTATTGGGCCGATGGGCGCGTTGGCGATGGAAAGATCCGCGGCGGAAATTTCGCCGCCTTCGCACAACAGCACCGCGCGCTGGATCTCGTTCTGCAATTGCCGGACATTGCCCGGCCAGTTAAAGGCGGTGAGCCGCTCCATCGCATCGGGTTTGAACCCGTGAAAGTCGCGGTCGGCCTGCGCGGCGAAGCGTTTCAGAAAGGCGTTGGCCAGCGGCATGATGTCGTCGCGCCGCTCGCGCAACGGCGGCAGATGGACGGAAATGGTGCTGATGCGATAGAACAAATCCTCGCGCAATTTGCCGTCCTTGATGGCGGCCTCGGGCTGGCGGTTGGTGGCGGCGAGGATTCTGCAATTGGTCTTGTAGCTGGTCTTGCCGCCGACGGGCCGGACTTCCTGGTCCTGCAACACGCGGAGCAGCTTGCTTTGTGTGTCCACGGACATCTCGGAAATTTCGTCGAGCAGCAGCGTGCCGCCCTCGGCCTGCCGGAACAGCCCGTCGCGGTCGGAATTTGAGCCGGTGAAAGCGCCCTTGACCGAGCCGAACAGTTCGCTTTCGATCAATTCGCGGGGCAGGGCTGCGCAGTTGATTTTGATGAATTTATTCTTGCAGCGCGGGCTTAATGAGTGGATGAGGTCGGCGATGACCTCCTTGCCGGCGCCGCTTTCGCCGGTGATCAAAACGCCCACGTCGCTCGGCGCGACCCGCTCGACGGTGCGCACGATTTCCTGCATGACCGTGCTGTGGAAAATCGGCGCGGCATTCCCGCTCATCGTCGAAAGCGCGCGTCGGAGCGCATTGTTCTCCTGCTTCTGCTGCCGGTTCTCAATCGCCCGGTCAATCGTCACCAGGAGCGTCTGCGTGTCGAAAGGTTTGTTGATGAAATGATAAGCACCGCTCTTGGTCGCCTGCACGGCCGCCTCGAATGTAGCCTGGCCCGTCAACACAATCACTTCCGTGTCCGGCCAGTTTTTTTTGATTTGCGGCAAAAGGGTGAGGCCGTTGGCATCGGGCAGTTTCAGGTCGAGCAGAATCACGTCCGGCGCGTCCTGTGAAAAACTTTTGAGCAGCGCCGCGCCGTTGTGGACCTCCGTCACGGCGTAATCATCCTCCAGAACAGACTTGAGCAGCAGGCGCAGGTCCTTCTCGTCGTCCACAATGAGAACTTTGGCTTTCATGCTTTGCGCTTCTGTTTGCAGGCTTTCACAAACTCTGAAAAAATCGCGCGGTGTTCCGCGTGTTCCCGCGTCAACCGTTCAGGATGAAATTGCACGCTCAACAAAAACGGCATCCGCCGCGCCACTTCCGGCTTCCACTCCATAGCTTCCACAATCCCGTCGCGCGCCCGCGCCACCGCTGTCAACGGCTCCGCCGGCTCCAAAACGGCTTGATGGTGCGAACTGTTCACGCCCAGCTTCAGCTTGCCGGTGATTCTGGCCAGCAACGAATTGGCTGTCAACGCCACTTCATGAACGATTTTGCCCGCCAGATCCAGCCGCTGATGGTTCAGCGCGCCGGGAACCTGCTGCCGGATGTCGGCAATCAATTGTCCGCCGAGCGCGATGTTCAACAATTGATGCCCGCGGCAGATGGCCAGCAGCGGTTTGCGCTGGCGGAATATCTCGTCCAGCAAGACCAGCTCGCGCAGGTCGCGCCCGCCGCCGTCAGGTGTCTGCTCGACGGTCTTGCGGACGGCGCGCGGCAGGGTTTTGGCGTAGAGGTCGGGATTGATGTCGTCGCCGCCGGTGAGCAGCACGCCGTCCGCGCGGCAGACGGCTTCCGCGAGCAGCGCGCGGTCGGTCGTCGCCGGCGCGGTGACGGGGATGCCGCCGGATTGGGTGACGGCAAAATCGTATTTGACCGAGAGGCTGGCCGACAAATCGTGGAACTCAACCCCGCGTTTTTCAATGCTGGGCGAAACGAGAATTAAGGGCGGCTTGGCCATCGCGCAAAATGTAAGGCTGCACCGCCGTTTGCCAAATCATTTTTGCAGCAACGCCCACGCGCACCACAGAATCGGCGCCTGCCCGTGCGGGTCGCCAACTTTCCGAGGCCGGTCCAAATAATATTGCGTGTCGTCCTTTTGGTTCGTCCCGACGCAGACGTCACGGACATTTCCATCGGGATTGATTTTGCCGCACAGGCCAATCCAGCCGCGCCGCGCCACGTCGCCGTAGCTCGCGTCGAGCCAGCCGTGTTGGACGCCAATGATCAATGCGTCGGTGAACATTCCGGTGCAGGAGGTTTCGTCCCACGCCTTGTCATTGTCCACAAGTTGCCGCCAGAGACCGGACGGTGCCTGATACATCTTCAACCCGGCCATCATTTTTTTATAGCCGTCCATGAGCCGCGCGTATTTCGGGTGGTCGGACGGAAGCGAACTCAACACCTCCGCAAGCGCCACGGCGAACCACCCGTTGCCGCGCCCCCAATAATGCGGGCTGACGTCCGCGTGGAAAAACAGGCCGTTGGGCTGCTGCAACTTGTCGAGGTAGGCGGCGAGTTCGGTCGCGGCGTGGTCGGCGTATTTCGGATCGTGCGTGGCGCGGAACGCCTGGATCTGCAAAATCCCGATCATGAAACAGTCGTCCACCCAGTAACGCGATTCGCGCGCGGTGCCGTCGGGCAGGGGATTTTCCCATTGCTCATCCGCCTTTTGCAGGCCAAGCGCGAGATAATTCGTGTCGCTGTTCAGCAGGTAAATCTCCAGCGGCAGCGCGCCGAAGACGTGAAAATCAACGTGACGGTTGGTCGCGATTGAGTCACTGCCCTCCGGCGTGATGATGAAGGCGTAACGGTCAACCAGCTTTTGTTCCAGCGCCTTGTCGCCCGCGCCGTCGGCAAATCGCAGCGCGCCGAATCCCATGCAGACCTCGGGATAAACAATCTTGCCGCCTATTTCATAGACGGGGCGCTGAAGGAGGTTTGACGAAACCAGTTCTCCGACAGCTTTCGGGTCGCAACTGGCCGGCCAGTTTTGGAAACAGGTCGTTGTGGAACTGGCCGGGTCGCAACAGGATGGATTCGATGGATTTGAAGCGCATCCGGCGAAAAGAATCGCACCGATCGAAAGTGCGATGGCTTGGAAAATGGGTTTGTGCATCGCACTTTGTAACCCAAACACCGGTGGTTTGTCCACAACGTTGCGTCAAACTTCCGTTTCAGGAAACCGCTCGCGTATCGTCCGCCGCAACCGTTCCTCGTCAATTGGCTGGTAGCGGCGGCGGGTGATGAGGCGTTGCAACGCGTCGAGCAGTTCCAGCCAGTCCTCCAGCGGCGGTTCGGGGACGGATTGCCAGACATCAAAGCGTTTTTCGCGATGGAAGAATTTCCATTCACGCCCGACGTGCTGCGCATTAACCTGCAGCTTCCGGCCGTCTTCGGTCACGCGCTTCCAACTGATTTCGGCTTTTGTGGCCATTAAAAAATTATTCCGGCAAATCCACGCTCGCCACGGCCATTGCGGCGATGCCTTCCTCGCGGCCGACGAAACCCATCAGCTCGTTCGTCGTCGCCTTGATGCCCACTTGGGCTTCGCGCAGACCAAGCGCGTCGGCGATGCATTTCTTCATCGCGGCGATGTGCGGATAAATCTTCGGCGACTGAGCGATGACGGTGGCGTCAACATTCACAATCTTGCCGCTGCGTTGTAGCACCTGGCGCGACGCTTCCTCCAGAAAAGTTTTGCTTGGCACATTTTTCCAGCGCGGGTCGGTGTTCGGGAAAAAATGGCCGATGTCCGGTTCGCCGAGCGCGCCGAGAAGCGCGTCGCAAATGGCGTGCATGAGCGCGTCGGCGTCCGAATGGCCGTCGAGACCCTTCGTGTGCGGAATCTCGACGCCGCCGAGGATGAGCTTGCGCCCGGCGACCAATTGATGAACGTCATAGCCGATGCCAACGTGAACCATTGCAGAACTATAAAAGCGGCGTGGCCTCCGACCAAGTTTATTTCTCGCTCGCCGGCAGCGTGAAGAAAAACGTCGCGCCCTTGCCCGGCTCGCTTTTCACCCAGACCTCGCCGCCGTGCGCCTGAACGATGTGCTTCACAATCGAAAGGCCGAGTCCGGTGCCGCCCTGCTCGCGCGACCGCGCCTTGTCCACACGGTAAAACCGCTCAAACACGCGGTCGAGAGCCTCGGTCGGGATGCCCGGCCCGTCATCCTGCACGAAAATTTCAACCTTGCCGTCGTCCCGTTTCTTCCCGCCGACGGTGACATGGCCCTTCGCGCGGCCGTATTTGATGGCGTTGTCCACGAGATTGGCGAGAACCTGCTCCAGCCGGCTGGCGTCCGCCGTGGCGGTGAGTTCGGGCAATTGGTTGGTGAGCGTGATGTTTTTGTTGTCGGCGGGCGGTTTCAGGTCGGTGAAAATCTTTTCAACCAGCGGGCGCAGCGCGACCGGTTGCAGGTTCAATTTCATCCTTCCGGCTTCGAGCGCGGAAATCGTCAGCAAATCCTGGATGAGCAGGTCCAGCCGCTTTGTGTTGCGCTCGATGATTTTGAGGAAGCGTTCGGCGACTTCGGGATTGCCGCGCGCGCCGTCGAGCAGCGTTTCCACGTAACCCTTGATGAGCGAGAGCGGCGTGCGCAGTTCGTGGCTGACGTTGGCGACGAATTCCTCGCGTGTGCGCTCAAGCTGTTTGAGCCGCGTGAGATCGTGAAAAACGAGGATGGTGCCTTCGCGCTCGCCGGCGGAGTTGGTGATGACGGCAGCGTTCACCTGCAGCCAGCGCTCGTTCAATTCTGGCAGCTTGAACTCGTGGTCGAAAACCTGCCCCTTGGTTTCGACGCGCTCCACCAAATCGGCGAGTTCGTGCAGACGCAGCGCCTCCATGACGGTTTTGCCGCGCAGCTCGGTCTTGATGCCGAACAGGTTTTTGAACGAGCGGTTGGCGAGGTAGATTTTCCGGTTGCGGTCGAGCAGCAGCAGGCCTTCCAGCATGGAGTTGAACAACACCTGCTGCTGCGCCTTGGCGTCAATCGTCGTCTGCTGCTGCCGCCGCTGGAAATCCTCGATGTCCGCCAGCGATTGCTTTTGCTGGCGGCGGAATTGTTGCCGCCACCAGAAATGAATTCCAACGGCGGCGGCGAGGGCGAGGATGGTCAGAACCGGCCACATGAGATTGAGAGACGGAGGCGAAACAACATCGAACGTCGAACACTCAACGCTGAACTTCGAACGCGGTCATTCGATGTTCGATGTTCGGTGTTCGGTGTTCGGTGTTCCCGTTTCACTCCACAAACCGATAGCCGACGCCGCGGACGGTGTCCAGATGCTTCGATGCCGCGCCGAGCTTTTCCCGCAGCCGGCGCATGTGCGTGTCCACCGTGCGCGTGTCAATCAGGCTGTCGTATTCCCAGACATCTCGCAGGAGGTGGTCGCGCGACTGAACGCGCCCGGAGCGCTGGGCGAGAGTTACAAGCAGTTTGAATTCCGTCGCCGTCAGTTCAATCGGCTTGCTTTTCCAACTGGCGATGTGGCGCGGCAGATCAATCAACAGGTCGCCGAAGCGCATCTGTTCCTTCGGCTTTTCCTCGGTCTGGCCGCGTGAAAGGATTTTCTTGATGCGCAGCAGCAGTTCGCGCGGGCTGAACGGCTTGGTCAGGTAATCGTCGGCGCCGAGTTCGAGGCCGAGCACGCGGTCAATCTCCGCCGCCTTCGCAGTGAGCATGAGGATGGGCACCTTGGCGGTCGCGGGGTCGAGCCGCAGCGTCTTGCAAATCTCAAACCCGTCCATCTCCGGCAGCATCACGTCCAGCACGATCAAATCGGGCGTCTGGCCGCGCGCCTTCTTGAGCGCCTCGGCGCCATCGGCGGCGGTGATGACGGCGTAACCGGATTGCTTCAGGTTGAACTCGACCAGTTCGACCGCTTCGGGTTCGTCATCCACGACAAGAATTCGAGGCTTCACGGTTCTTTGAATATCACGCGGGCAATCGTCACACAATTTCAATCGCGTGACAACCATGTGACGATTCGGTGACGGTTCCGTTTCGCAATCTTAATCCTAATCTTAATCGGCGTCGGAACAGATTATGATTACGATGACGATTAGGATTAAGGCCCAATTCTCCTTTTGCGCAGCAAACAATTCTGCCACGCTCCGGTCATGTCCGTTCCGGTCATCAACATCGCCCGGATGCGCGAATGGGAAAGCGCCACCTGGGCCGCCGGCCAGACCGAGGCCGAGGTCATCCGCCGCGTCGGCAAGAAAATCGCCCGGCGAGCGCGCAAGCTCACGCGCTCGGACGACCTGATCCTGGTTCTCACCGGCAAAGGCCACAACGGCGGCGACGCCCTTGCCGCGATGGAGTTTCTAGCCGCACGCCGAGCCGAAAAAATTGCGGTCACCAACCCCGAAGCCGATCTGCCGGCGCTCGAACAATGGTTGCAGCAGAAGCCCGCGCTCGTCATTGACGGCCTGTTCGGCATCGGCCTGAACCGACCGCTCGACGACGGCTGGAAGAAACTCATCGCCGCCGTCAACGCGTCAAAAATCCCCGTCCTGTCCGTGGATGTGCCGTCCGGCCTGAACGCGGACACGGGCGAGAATTTCGGCGCGGCCATCGAAGCCGCCGTCACCCTGACCGTCGGCACGCCCAAGGTCGGCACGCTTGCAAATATCGCGTGGCCGTTCGTCGGGCGGCTCGAAGTCGCCGGAGATGTTGGCCTGATTCCATGTCCGCTGGAGGGCGAATTGCATTGGACGCTGCCGGGTGATTTTGACGGCTTTCCGCCACGCCGACCCGTCGCCGGGCACAAGGGCGCATTCGGGCATCTGGCGATTGTCGCGGGCAGCCTGGGCTATCACGGCGCGGCGGTGCTGGCGGCCCGCGCGGCGCAGCGCGCCCAGCCCGGCCTCGTCACGCTGTTCACGCAGGAGAATGTGTATCACGCCGTTGCGGCGCAGTTGCAGTCCGCCATGGTGAAAGTATGGACGCCGGACATCAAACTGCTGGAGGACGCCAGCGGGGTGCTCATCGGCCCCGGCCTGGCCGCGCTGGACGTGACCGACCAGACGAAGGGAATCATCCGCCGGTTCTGGCGCGACTGGCCAATGCCGGTGGTGGTGGACGCGACCGCGCTCGACTGGCTGGCCGCGCAGCAGACGATGGCGCGCAACATCGTCCGTATCGTCACGCCGCATCCGGGCGAGGCCGCGCGGATGCTCAACAGCACCGTGCCGCAGGTGCAGGCGGATCGTCCGCGCGCGCTGCGCGAAATCTCGCGCCGCTTCGGCAATTGCTGGGTGGTGCTCAAAGGCCACCAGACGCTCATTGGCCGGAGCGAAGGCCGCATCTTTGTGAATTCATCGGGCAACCCGCATCTGGCGCAGGGCGGCAGCGGCGACGCATTGGCGGGATACATGGCCGGACTGCTCGCGCAACCGGCATTACAGGCGGACGTGGAGAAAACCCTCCGCTACGCCGTCTGGCAGCACGGGGCCGCGGCGGATGAATTGCAGGCCCGACGTGCCAACTGGGTGGTGGAAGATTTGGTGGACGAACTCGGCAACGCGCGGTAGAAACCGTCCGCTACGGCAGCGGCGACCATCTTGCAAAGTAATGCCACCAGCTACGGTAGCGGCGATGGGTCTGCTCTCGTATTAAGCGGCGGTTTCGTGAAATCGTTTGGAGCGCAGTAAAAGGTAATTCCGCGTGACCCGGTAGAGCATGCTGGCACATATCGCGCCAAAAATAATTGCCAGCCAGAAGCCCGCGAATGCCCGCATTCCTCCGATGCCATTGCGAAAAATCATCAGAAGCACTATCGAATTAAGAAGAAGTCCCGGCAAATAGCAAATCCAGATGCCACACACGACCGCGAAATTTGCAGGCGTCTCCACTGCCCGGCGAAAAACGAAACCGACGGTTTGAGCCGCGTCGGGCATTAAAATCCCAACAATGGAACTCATGGGAGCGCCGCATCGTTTGCACCAGCGGGCATCCGGGAGGTTGGGGAAAAGACAGGAAACGCACAACGCGGCTTCCGCATCGGGTGGCACGTCCGATTCGATCTCAACCGTTTCAGCTACCGGCTCCTGTTTTTCATCGATCCTGACGGCTTTTTGGGTGTCTGTCTGTGAAAACGGTTCGGGAAGCGGGGTATGGTCAATTACACATAGGGTTGCATCATCAGTATATTCCGCGCCGCAATAGGGACACCGTTTCATGGGATATTCATGCCGCTCGTTTATATCTGGCCAATAATGGAAGGCTTTGTTTCAGTCTGTCCGCATTCACGAAACGCATTGAACGCCTGCCTGAATTCGTTGTCCAGCGAAAACAGCGTAGCGGCTTCTCGGCAGAGAGCCGCGCCTCTTTTCCGCCTCAGAAATGCTGCGGTCTGCCGACCGCCGCCACAATGCCGCCCACTTCAAGTTTGCTTCGCGCGGGAACTTTTACCATCGTTTGCGCGTCCGCTCATTAGAATGAAGAAGAAATTGAAATGGATTTTCGGCGCGCTCGTCGTGGTGTTCGCCCTGTTGCAAATCACAAATCCGGCGCGCACCAACCCGCCTTTGCCGCCGGGCGGCGATATCTCCGTCAATAATCCGCCGCCGCCGCAAATCGCCGCGCTGCTCCACGCGGCGTGTTACGATTGTCATTCGGACGAAACCCGGTGGCCGTGGTATAGTTACATCGCGCCGGCGTCGTGGCTGGTCGTCAGCGACGTGAACGAGGGACGCAGACACATGAATCTCTCCGAGTGGCCGAAGGATTCCATCCGCGCCGCGAAGAAGATGGAGCGGATGAGCGAGGAGCTGGATGACAAGGAGATGCCGCCGGCCAAATACACCATCATCCACGCCGACGCGCGGCTCACCGACGACCAGCGCAAGCAGTTGATGCAATGGCTGGATGACACGGCTGCGAAATTGAAGGCCGCCTCACCGGCGCAATGATTGCATGCTGGACGCCGAGTTGATTCCCGCCGCCGAGAAAAGCCCCCGCCTGATGGTGATGCTGCACGGCCTGGGCGACAGCATTGAGGGCTACCGCTGGCTGCCGGAGGCGATGGGACTGCCGTGGATGAATTATCTGCTCGTCAACGCGCCTGACGATTACTTCGGCGGCTACTCGTGGTTCGACTTGGACGACAAGGCGCCCGGCATCCTGCGCAGCCGGAAGCTGCTCTTTGAATTGCTGGACGATTTGCGCGGGAAGAATTTCCCGGCGGAGCAAATTACCATCGGCGGCTTCTCGCAGGGCTGTTTGATGGCCATCGAAGCCGGCCTGCGTTATCCGCACCGGTTCGCGGGCGTGGTCGGCATCAGCGGCTGGGTGTTTGAAGTTGAAAAATATCCGAAGGAGCTTTCGCCCGTCGCGCGGCAGCAACGGATTCTCATGACACACGGAACCGCCGATCCGCTGGTGCCGATTGACAAAGTGCGTCCGCAAATCCCGCTGCTCAAGGCCGTCGGCATCAATGTGGAATGGCGCGAATTCGCGAAGGTCCACACCATCGCGGGCGAGCAGGAGCTGTCCGTGTTGCGCGAATTTGTGCGCGCCGGCTACAATGAGAAGTGAGAAGGCAGAAGGTTGAAGGACGAAATCCGCGCTGCGGCGCATTTTTCCGGCCTTCTCACTTTTGCCTTCCGTTGTGGTTGCCGCGCAGACGCGCGGGCTTGGGAAGTCAAACTTTCACTTCGCGGTTCGCGCCGGGCATCCAGATTTGCTCCGGACGCGGCTCGGCGGCGGCGTTCCAGTCCATCGCGTTTGCCACGATGTTCCGCATCCGGTTGAACCACCAGTCCGCGCGGGCGATTCGCCCTTCGCGTCCGGCACCGTTGATGCGCGGCGGGAGGCCGTTGAATCCGAGTTCGAGTTGTTTGTCTGTCGCGTTCAATGTTGTCATATTTAACCTTTCTTTCGCGACATTCTGACAGGAGGGGTGGGACAAAGGCTGTCCAAGCTAAAGAATTCCGAAAAAAGTTTGGGAGGGGAAACTAACCGGTCACGGCTTGAGTTCAATCACGTCGCCCTGTTCCAGCGGCACTTGCACGCCGTTGAGCAGAACGCCCGGGTCGAGCTGCGCGGTTTCGCCCTGGCGCGTGATGACGATCTGTCCCGGCTCGCGGGAATCGAGATAATTTGCCGTGGCGATGGCTTGGGCAAGCGTGAGGCCGGCCACCCAAGGCACCTTCGGATTTTGCACCGGCCCGACAATGGTGACGCTTGGGAACTGCGCCGCCTGCCGTTGCAGCAACGCAGCATTCTGGCCGGCGAGAAATGCCTGCTGCGCTTTCATCTGCGCCGTTGACTTTGTCGTGCAGCCGCCGGCGGCCAGCGCCAGAACCAGAATGGCGGCAAAAGTTTTCATCCGTGATTCAACACCGCTGGCTGGGAAAATGTTGCGTGAAATTTATTTGCCGGGGTTCGGCGGTTGCAGGGAATTCTTCCAGTTCGCGACCGCTGACTTGATTTCCGCCGCGCAATTCGCCAGCGGCTTCACGAATCGCGGCGTGAACCACGGGAACGCGCCGATCAAATCGTGCGTCACCAGAATCTGCCCGTCGCAATCCGGCCCGCTGCCGATGCCGATGGTGGGAATGGAAATGCTGGCGGAAATTTCCTTCGCCACCGGCGGCGTCACCAATTCGAGCACAATCGCGAACGCGCCCGCGTCAGCGAGCGCCTTCGCGTCGTTGAGCAGCGCCTGATGTTCCGCGTCCTTTTTGCCTTTGACGTGGTAGCCGCCTTCTTCCAGCACGCTTTGCGGCAACATGCCGAGATGTCCGCAAAATGGAATGCCGGCGGAAAGAATCGCGCGCACTTGCGGCAGAATTTCACGACCGCCTTCGGCTTTCACAAATTCCGCACCGGCGGCGACGAGCCGTTTTGAATTCGTTACAGTGTCGGCGACGGTTTCGCAGCTTTTGAACGGCAAATCCGCGCCGAGCAGCGCGTTCGGCTTCGCGCGGGCCGCGGCGCGGACGTGATGCTCCATCTCCGCCATCGTGACGTGTGTGGTGTCGGGGTAGCCGAGAACGACCATGCCGAGCGAATCGCCGACGAGGAGCAGGGGAATACCCGCCTCATCGAGCAGCTTCGCCATCGGATAATCATACGCCGTGAGCGCGGCGATTTTCTCGCCGCGACCCTTCATCGCACGAATCGTTTCAGTGGTGATTTTGGTATTCATCTTAGAACCACGGATTACGTGGATTTTGAAAATAAGATTTAATCCGCGTAATCCGCGTCATCAGCGGTTAAAACTCCGCAGCAATTCCTCCGGCGTGGTCGTCGCCGTGCCGATCTTGCCGACGACGATGCCGGCGGCGTGATTGGACAGAATCGCAGCTTCCAGCGGCGACGCGCCCGCCGCCACCGCCAGCGTGAACGTGGCAATCACCGTGTCGCCCGCGCCGGAAACGTCGAAGACTTCCTGCGCCACCGTCGGGATGTGGAACGGCTTTCGACCGCGCTGGCAAAGCAACATGCCGAGTTCGCCGAGCGTGATGAGCAGCACTGCCGGATGCAGTTCAACGAGCAATCGCTGGGCGGCGAGCATGAGATTTTTATCCACGAGCGGGTTCGCGTGGCGGGTGTCGTCCGGCAGGTTCGCCAATTCGAACGTCTCCTTGCGGTTCGGCGTGATGAGCGAAAGCCCGCTCAAGTTCAGTTCATGCACCGGCTTGGGATCGAGGCTCAACCACACGCCGCGCGCACGGCACAGCGATTTGATTTCGTCCAGCAGCGGCTGCGTCACCACGCCCTTGCCGTAATCGCCGACGATGATGGCATCCGTTTTTGGAAGTTTTGATTTCAACTGCGCGAGCAACTGGCCGGTCAGCTTTGCATCCAGACCGTCGCGTGTCTCGCGGTCAATGCGGACGACCTGCTGTTTGTGCGCGACGATGCGTGTCTTGACGCTCGTGTGTCGCGCGGGATTCGTCACCAAACCGGTGCAGCCGATTTTCTGCCCGGCCAATAATGTCTTGAGCTGGTTCGCGGCTTCGTCCTTGCCAATCGCGCCAAAAAGTTCGGTCGGCACGTTGAGCGAAGTCAGGTTGCGCGCGACATTGGCCGCGCCGCCGGGCATGAAGCTCTCGCGCTCAAAATCCAGCACCGGCACCGGCGCTTCCGGCGAAATGCGCGCGACGCTGCCCCAGATGAACTGGTCCAGCATTACGTCGCCGAGGACGAGCACGCGGGTTTTCGCCGCAGCGGATAAAATCTGCCGCGCACGGGAAACGGACAATAATTTTGCGCTCATAATCTGTTAGCCGCTAATTTTCGCTAATCGGCGCTCATCTTTTGAAAACATCAGCGGGGATTAGCGTAGATTAGCGGTTTTCAATCAATCCAAAAATGCCGTCAACGGACTCGTCGCGCTGGCGGTTTCCTGTTGCGCGCCAAGGCCGGATTCAAATGCCGCGCGCCCTGCTTCCACAGCCATCTTGAAAGCGATTGCCATTTTGTTCGGGTCGCTCGCGACGGCGATGGCCGTGTTCACCAGCACCGCGTCCGCGCCCATTTCCATCGCCTCGGCGGCGTGGCTGGGCGCGCCAAGCCCCGCATCTACGACAACCGGCACGGTGGCTTGTTCGATGATGATGCGGATTTGGTCGCGCGTCTGGATGCCGCGGTTCGAGCCGATGGGCGAGCCGAGCGGCATCACGGTCGCGCAGCCAACATCCTGCAACCGTTTTGCCAGCACCGGGTCGGCGTTGATGTAAGGCAGCACGGTGAAACCTTCCTTCACGAGGATTTCGACGGCCTTGAAAGTTTCAATCGGGTCGGGCAGCAGGAAGCGCGGGTCGGGATGGATTTCGAGCTTCACCCATTTGGGCAGGCCGGCGGCGGCGGCGAGGCGCGAGATGCGGACGGCCTCCTCGGCGTTCATCGCGCCGCTGGTGTTGGGCAGCAGCAGATATTTTTTCGGATCAATGAATTCCAGGATGTTTGCGAACGGGTCGCGCTGGCCGGACAAATCGGCGCGGCGCAGTGCCACGGTGACCAATTCAGCGCCGCTGGCTTCGAGCGCGTCGCGCATGGCTTCCGGCGACGAGAACTTGCCCGTGCCCAGAATCAGGCGCGAGCGGAAGGTTCTGCCCGCGATAATCAAAGATTGGTTGTCAAACGACATTCGCGACAATTTAGAAAATTTCAATGAATTGTCGAGGAAGGAGCATCACTCTCTGAAAAGTATGCTCTCAACGTTTCTTGAATGTGGTCTCTGCTGCTACGTCTCGCGTCTGTCAAAATGCCCAAATTGATAAGCCGAACGCGAAGAACAGTTCGCGAAACATTTAACCGTTTAGAAACGTGATTTAGAACTGAAATATAATCGCGGATGTTCCGAGGTTGATCATCGAGATAAGCCTCAACAAAGCCGTCAATATAGTCGTCTTCATTTCAAGGCCGTTTCTATTGACTTTTATGAGTTTTTGGTGCTATAATAACCGCAGATTTCTTCCGAATTATTGTAATTCCCCGTTGGCAGTTGGCCGGAACCCGTCACACGACGTGGCTGGTTTCATTAACTGCCAAACAAAGGGGGTTATGAAAAATATTGGAACGTTATCAGCAAAAATCCGTCAGCAGCTATTGGCCCGGCGTATTCACCGGGAAATTGAACAGCGCATATTCCCGCAACTTGCGGGCGATATGGACTGCGGGTATCCATTCAAAAATTCAGACAAAAAATTGGAGTGCATGGCACTGCATGGCGAGCTTGATCTCAAATTGCAACTCGACATGATTGAGCATCGGGCCAAGCAATTGCCCGAAACTTACGGCAAGGCATTCCGCTACCTCATGTATCGTGACCTTAACGAACGAATGGGAATGTATCTGGAATTCGTGCGGGAACGCACCCCGCGCAAAGCCGCCCTGGTTGCTTCACAACCGCTGCCCGCAACGTGAATGATCTCGCCATTCACAACCCCGTTCACAAGGACGGGGTTTCTTTTTCATAGGTGATCCCTTACAAATCTGTCTATCGTCAGATTTGCCCTCTTGAGGGCTTCCGGGTCATTTTTATATTTTTCCGCGAGCGTCGCCCTCATCCGCTCGCCAATTTCGGCAGCGCCCATGTCGCGATCAAGAAGTCTGGTTAAATCATCTTCCAGAATTTCCCGCAGCGGTTTTTCCTTTGGTGGCTTGGTGATTCTTTCAATCTCCATCAGTTCGGCGTCAAGCTTCGCTTTCTTCACCATGCGCTCGGTTAGTTGTATCCCTTTGTCCAGTTTTTCCACGTCATCCTCCTCCTTAACCGGTTCGGGGTCTTGGGCAAAAGGCATGTTCACGCACCTTGCAAAATTGATTTCAAGTTTATCTTTGGTCAAAAAAATCAATTCACGGCAGGTTCGGTGGTGACATTGATATGCCTTTGGTTCGGCCCGGCAATGTTCACAGCGACCCACGAACGGAAAATCATCCGTATGCAGATTCGCCGCGCCGCACACTCCGCAAATCCACGGCGTGTTCGTTTCAATGTAATTTTTGCAATGCGGACATTCGATACCAATTGTCCGCTTATGCAGAATGAAGAAAAACACGCAGAACATTACGGCGATGGATGCCGAGCCGGCTATGAACCCCCCGGCTACCGGCCACAGGACGGCGTCTAGAACGATAAAGCTGAAAAGAACAATCGCCCAGTTCACGGGTTCCCGCCATTTGAACCACATTCTTGCTTCCAATGGATCAGTGGTTTGCATTGTCATTTACCAAGCCATCGTCTGATTCTGTCCTCTATCACGTCCCTCGCCAGCCCGTATTTTTCCCGTGACCGGCTGATGATCGTTTTGCGGCGATTATGACGCTCGACCCACACCGGCAACGTTCGTGCCATGAACGGATTGCCATGTTCGCCGTTGTTCAAAATCCTGGCACAGATTTCGTAATTGTGTAAATCCACGAACTGCCGGGCAGGATATGTCTCGCCAAATTCCCGTTCAAGCAATTCCGCATCCCTTTGCCCGACACGAAACGCGACGATTGAGCCAACGTTGCCGAAGACCGCATCCCGAATTTCAGGCCGCAACTGGTCAACGTATTGGTGCGACAGCGTAAGGCAGAGGCGATATTTCCGGGCTTCCGATAAAATGGCAACGAACGAATCGGAGGCGAACGACTGGAATTCGTCAACGTAGAGGAAAAAATCTTCGCGTTCAGCTTCCGGCACGTCCGCCCGCGACATGGCGGCAAGCTGGAATTGCGTCACCAGCATCGCACCTATGAGATTTGATTTGTCCGCCCCCAATTTCCCTTTGGAAACGTCCGCAATAAAAATGCGCCTGTTGTCCATCATGAAACGGGCGTCAAAACGGCTCCGCACTTGTCCCATGATATTGCGTATATGCGGCGACATGAGCAATTTCCCGACTTTGTTTTGGATCGGTGCGATTGCTTCGTGCAGGAATTTTTTGTCATACCTCTCAAATTCATTCACCCAAAATGACCGCACTATCGGGTCTTTGATTTGCTTCACGACCCACGCACGATACCGGCCATCGGAAAGCATCCGCTGGACGCCGAGCAGACTCACATTGTCGCAGTCCAACAGGGCGGCGACGGCGGCATACAAGATGTATTCCAAGCGCGGCCCCCATGAGTCCGGCCAAATGGCCTTGAACGCGCTCACAATGCCCGAAGCGACCAAATGCCGGTCATCGGGCGGCGTATTCCCCAGCAGATTGAAGCCGACCGGATATTCCATGTCGGCGGGGTTGAAATACACCACGTCCCCGATGCGATTCGGCGGAATGTAGTCGAGCAAATCCGAAGCCAGGTCGCCGTGCGGATCAATGACGCCGACGCCATGACCGGCGCAAATGTCCTGGATAATCAGGTTGTGGAGGAACGTCGTCTTGCCGGTGCCGCTTTTTCCGATTGTGTAAAGATGATGCCGCCTGTCATGCGGCTGCAAAACAAAAGGGTGATTTTCGCCCCATTCTTCGCGAACCCCTAAAACAACGTGCCATGCGTCCATGTTCCCAAGCGAGCCTCCACTCCATAAACAATGCTCTCGCCGCTTCTCTAGTCGGCGGGAGCATTTTATTGGCGGCATACGCGTGATGACGAACCGCCAAGGTAATAGAGGCTCGGCTGGAAACGAGCGATGCTCGCCAGCGCGTAATTATTGTATCATGGCCCCACCGGGCTTGCTGTTAATGACTTTTGCTTGCGCCGAGGCACGATGTTTTTGCAATCTTTGGCAGGCAATTTCGGGAATCAGCACAAAGAAATGCAATCTAAAACCGCCATCGGATTTATTCTCTTGCTTGGCATAATTGCCACCGTCGAAAACGTGACGCTCAATCGGATTTGGCATCGGGACGCACCAAATAATAATGTCCGCGTAGCACAGCAACAGCAACCGGCAACCCCACATTTGGAACCAGCACCAGCGTTACCAACAACAACACAAAGTTCAACGCAGCCCAATCAACAGGTCATTTTGAAAAGTTGGCCGGGCGATTCAAAACCCGACCACACATATCAACTCCAACCGGGACGAACCGAAATAAAAATTCCCCCTGGGGCGGATTTTGCGTTTAATGTTCCCGAACACTATCGGTTTAATGCTTCGCTCGTATCCGGTGACCGAGATGCGATAGATGTCGCGATGGATGGCAAATTCTGGAATCCAGCAACCGATAACACCGATAAGTTTGTAGATGTTCACGAAATGAGATACCGGAATCATTCGTCTTATCAAACTACGACCATTGCGATTGCAATAACGCCTTTTCAGCCTCAATAAATTTTTCGCCTCACGGCGATTTGAAGACATTTTCAGAATAAAATCCGACTGTCCGTGGGTGAACTCGTTTGTCGCGTCAGCGACGAGGAGGTTTTTTGGGCGAGCATGGCCGTTAGGCCACGCGCAGCCCGCAAGCCCAAGCGGGCAAAAAACCGACGAAGTCGGGGATGGCGGGAGACGCGGAAAACGCCAGAAGTCCTTGCGAACAAAGGACGGATTGGAAACAGCACCCCTCCAGTAGTGTGGAGGGGGGTGTGGAGGGGGTTAAATGTCTGGATTTTCGTCAAGGACGGTTCTAACTTTCTCTAAAAGACACCACCATCTTGAACATTGTTCGGAAACGTCCGACGTGTTCATAATGGCGAGAGAAGTTTCAGCCAAGCAATCAAAGGGTTTTTTGAAGGAAACGGTTAAGGTTTGAGCGCGCAAAAGGCGGGAACAAAATCATTTTCGTTTCCGTGCTTGCGCACGGTCGAGCCGGAATATTTTACGAATGGAAACGAGACCAGCTCATGCCGTCAATCGTTTCAAAATCCGCCAACACTGGCGGAGAGTGAGAAAAACCCCAAATTCATTGGAAATATACGCTGAAACCTTTTCCGCCGTTATTGGTGGTGATCCCCCATGAGGTCGTTTCAGAAAGGTTTGCAGCTTTTTCATTTGAGACGAATTGAGCTTTGACGGGCGGCCCGGCTTCGCTTCCTCCCGAAGCCCGTCAATGCCCACCTTTTTGAAGCGCGTTACCCAATAGGCGACGGCGCGGGGCGAATCCCCGAACGCCCGCGCGACTTCGCTCGCAGACAGCCCGTGATTGACGAGCGCCACGCAATGAAGCCGATGCAACAGGCGCGCATCCGGCGACTTCGCGCACATATCGCGCACCATCTGGCCGGTGAGGATGAATTGTTTGTTTTGCTTCATTTTGCGCTCGCAATTTATTATGTCATTTGCTATACTATGTCCATGCTCAAATACTTCATGTATTGCCGCAAATCGAGCGAGGACGAGGACCGCCAAATGCTGTCCATTGACGCGCAGATTTCGGAATTGCGATCAATGGCTGTCGGAAACGGCATGGCCATCATCGGCACGTTCACCGAGAGCAAAAGCGCCAAAGAGCCGGGCCGGGACATCTTTAACGAAATGCTCCGGCGCGTTGAGCGTGGCGAGGCGAACGGCATATTGACATGGAAACTCGACCGGCTCGCCCGCAATTTCGACGACGGCGGAAAAATCATCGGCCTGTTGCAACGCGGCGTCATTCAGCAAATTCGCACATTCGAGAAAACATATTTGCCGGGCGACAACGTTCTCATGATCGCAGTCGAGTTCGGCATGGCGAACCAATATGTCCGCGACCTTTCCGTGAACATTCAGCGCGGCATCCGCGAGAAAATCCGCCGGGGCGTATTCCCCGGCAAGGCTCCCCTCGGATATTACAACGAACCGCGACTCCGCACCATTGAACCACATCCGAAGAATTTCCGCAAAGTGAAGAAGATTCTGGAAGCCTTCGCCACCGGCAAATTTTCGATGACCGCCGTTCAGAAGCAAATGGCAAAGGCCGGACTTGTAGGGCCACGAACCAAGAAGCCCCTGTTTCTTTCGACCATCGGCGACATTCTTTGCAACCCATTTTATTACGGCGTGTTCTCCCACAAGGGGGAACTGCACCAAGGCATACACGTTCCGATGATTTCCAAGAGGACGTTTGACGACATGCAAAGGGCATTGGTTGCCGTCGGCAAACCGCGCCACAGGCGCAAGGAAAAGGAATTCCTTTTCCGCAATTTCGCCACCTGCGGCTCTTGCGGCTATTCCATCACTGGCGAACGGCACACCAAAAAGAGCGGCCTTCGCTTCCGCTATTACCGATGCACCGGCAAGAGCAAGACGCAGAGTTGCGAAAACCGCAGTTTCGTCCGCGAAGAGCGGTTCGCGGAGGAGGTGAAGCGCAATGCTCAACTCGCCACCATTCCCGACGAATGGAAGGACAAGTTCCTTGCGCGGGTCGAGACGTGGGAGTCGGAAGTGTCCCACGAGAAACAGGCAAAGATTGACAGCCTGAAATCCGAATTTACTTCTCTCAAATCGAAGATTGACCGGATCAACAACGGCTTTGCCGATGGCTCGCTTGACATTGATGAGTTCAAGGAATTGAAGAATCCGCTTATCGCCAAAAAAGTTGAATTGGAACAGGAAATCATCGCATTGGAAAAGAGCAAAGCCAATCGGCTCGAACCCTTGCGGAACTGGATTTTACAGGCTAATGGCCTGAATTCAGCCATTGCTAACGACGACTGGTCATGGTGGCGTAGAATGTTGCTCATAAATCTCGCGGATGCGGTGCAGGTCGGCGGCTTGCAGGGATTGCAGCCAAATCAAATCACTCCGCTGCTGGCTGTCCACGTAATTATCAAGCGAAGATGGTGTGTGTAATTGTTCAAACAACAACCGATCTTCTGCTATGTCATTCCCGCGCCGCATTTCTTCCAAAGCCGGATCAGCCGGTTTTGGTGCTTGATATTGAAACGCTGGCGGAGTCGCGGGAGCCAGTCTGTCCGCTTCTTCTAATGAAAGCGGTTTGCGCGCTGCGGGCGCATCAGGCACGAAGTCAATTTGGTCAAAAACATTTTTGGCGGCTGGCGTTGGCGCGTCTAAAAACTCCAACGCGCTTTGTTGTCGCGCAGCACCGACCGGAAACGATGTCGGCTGTTGTTTGAATCGTTCGGCTTTAGAGTCGTTGTAGATATACAACGCTGTCCCGCAACAAATCAACGTGCAGAGGATGGCCGTCATTTTCCAATTTAGAAATTGCGCGCTCATATTGCTGTTTTACGCCGTCTGGAATTTTTGTCTAGCTCAATCATGCCATATTTGGCATGGTCAAAAAATGTTTTTGGGATATGCTCAATTTCCGGTCATAGGGAAATCCGGCCATAAATACCAATTTAACGCCGATGCTTACCCTTTCGCCGCGCCGCCCATTGCGGCGATTTTTTATCTGGCGCGGATGGCTGGGGAACCGGAGGGGAAAGTGGATTGTGTGCGGCTGTATTCGGGCCACACAAATGACCTACATCAAGAACTATCACGTCACAAAACGCCTTCGTCCGACGACGCCCCATCCCCAAATGCAATCTTATGGCTCCCGGTGGAGAACCCAGCCGCGAGACTCGCAATATGGAATGATTTAGGAGAGTTAGAACGCGACATTTCCCGGAACTAACCCAAGAACTGGCGTCCAAGATGAACGGCGCGCATGTCTGAATCGTTTTGTTGGCTTTTTTCATATTCGCTATTCACCGCAGCGTCCAACCAGTTCGGCTACCGTCCATGCCTTCACAGAGCATCCCGATTGCTCTGGCGGCTTCACCGGCGTCGGTTCGGATGCCTTCGAGCGGCTGCAAGTCGCTAAAGGTTGTCCCGCAACGCAGGCAGCGATAACGCTGGACGATTCGATTCACGTTTTTGAATTTTCCGTTTCTTTTTGCTTCGCCGTTACAACATCTACAGTTCACTTGACCTTTCGCGGCCAAGACATAAATTTTGCGTGTATCGCAAGATACGCAACTTTAGGTCTAGGCCTTTGGTTGCGAAGCCGCTGTGTTAGACGCACGGCGGCTTCTTTGTTTGTTCTTCCAAGATTATTTCATCGGGATTATTTTCGCCAGTCTTTGCATGAAATCGCGCACGCGCTCAAAAACGCCTTTTGCCTCGGTTTCCCTGTAATTGGAAATCGCGTGCATGGTGTTATCGCGCCAGATGTTTTTGAAAAAGAAAAGTTCATCGGCTATCGTCCGGCAGAATTTAAGGAACTCCAGTTCCTTTTTGCTTTTTCTCCGGCTTTTGTCATACCGCTCACGACGCAACCGAATCTTCTTTTCAATTTGCTCAATAAGCTCGTTCCATCCGCCGTGTTCGATGGGTTTCCGTTTTAGCTTCACCTTTAGGTGTAGGGCCAACGCCCGCATACCAAATTCAGCAACGCGCATGAAGTGGAAAACTGCCGCCGTGTTTAAGCCTGACGCAAAACAATTACCAGCCTCCTTTATGTCCACTTGGGCGGAGGGGAAGGCATCGTGAACCGCTTTACCAAACAATTCTTCCTGTTCAAAAAAATCAGCCTTGTCCGTTGGGATAAAGGCGAACCTTCTGTTGCTAAGTTCCAAATCAATAGTGTCTTGGAGGTTTTTAATTTCAGTGGCGAGCGTCCGATTTGTGCAGCAGACACCATCCAGCAAAATTCGGTAAAAAAGCATTGTCCGGCTGCTGCTGTTGGTCAGTTCCGCCCTGAAACAAATGGGTCGAATCTCCTCTAAAATCCGAAACATGTCTTTTTTTGTGCCGTCACCTATAACCGTATCGCCAGGCGATGCCTTTAGGTTGTTTTCAGCGTGAACGAGGTGATGATCCAAATCCTGCCATAACGGGAGAAGCGCTTCGGCGAAGTATTCAATCATATCCCACAAGCTGATAAGGCGGTGGGGGCGAAGTGGCAAGAAATCGTTATTCACACCGGCCCCCTCCCCGTGAAAGTGGCTGGAGCAACAATCTGCGCCCCCATGACCCGACGACTGGTTAAAAATGAAGGAAGTCCTTCACCGAGTCGGCTCGAACCGCCTTTTGCGCGCTCAAACCTTAACCGTTTCCTTCAAAAAACCCTTTGATTGCTTGGCTGAAACTTCTCTCGCCATTATGAACACGTCGGACGTTTCCGAACAATGTTCAAGATGGTGGAGCCGAGGGGAGTCGAACCCCTGACCTCCTCATTGCGAACGAGGCGCTCTACCAACTGAGCTACGACCCCAGCCTTGCCATCCGGGCAAGGCATTCTGCATAAAAATCCGCCGCGTGCAATTGCTAAATGAATCCGCCGGGCAATTGAGAATTGGCAACAGACATCCCGCCTGCTATTTTCGCCCGAATGTCCGAAACGGCCGCTCCAGCCACGCCGCCTTCCAAGGCGCGGGTTTTTCTCCGCCGGTTGATCACCTCGGTGATTCTCTGGACGGTGATCATCGCGGCTTTGTTCTCAAGCAGCTCGCTGGTTTCCGACGGCGTGTTTCTTCTCATCATCCTCTTTCTCGCGCTGGCCGGCCTTGCGGAATTTTACGGCCTCGCTGAAAAGCGCGGCCTCGCCTGTTTCAAATGGTGCGGCCTGTTCGGCGGCGCGTTGCTGATGGTCGGGACATTTCTGGAACTCATCGGCAAAATCGGCACACAAGGCTCGCCGGCGCGCGTGAACGACTTTGAAACGGGCTTCATCATCCTCTTCGTGCTCGGCCTGTGCATGCGGCAACTGATTTCAAAATCCACCTCATCAGGAATCACCGCCATCGCCACAACGCTGCTCGGCCTCATGTATGTGCCGTGGCTCCTGAATTTCATCCAGAAGATAAATTTTTTCCCGGACGTCGAGGGAAAATACTTCCTGCTGTATTTCATCCTCGTCACCAAATTCAGCGACATGGGTGCCTATGCCGTCGGCTCGCTCATTGGCCGGCACAAGATGATTCCACGCATCAGTCCCGGCAAAACATGGGAAGGTTTTGCAGGCGCGATTGTGGTCTCGACCGCCGCAAGCGTGGCGTTCGTGCATATCTTCGGCGCACATATGTTCGGCATGAACACGCTCCACGCGATCATCCTCGGCGTGGTGTTGAGCTTCACCGCCGTCATCGGCGATCTGATTGAATCACTCTTCAAGCGCGAGGCCGGCGTCAAGGATTCCGGCGGCCTGTTTCCGGGCATCGGCGGCATCCTCGACTTGCTGGACAGCTTGCTGTTCAATGCGCCGATCATGTATTTATATTTGCGGCACATTTTAGTTCCATGAAAAACGTCGTTCTCCTCGGCAGCACCGGCAGCATCGGCACCAGCACCGTCAAGGTGGCCGAGGATTTGCCCGATCGCATCCGCCTGATCGGCCTCGCCGCCGGCAACAATTCCGACTTGCTGCTCAAACAAACCCGCAGGCACCGGCCCGATGCCATTTCAATCACCGACCCGGCAAAGGCAAAGGAAATTCAGGGTGGGCTTGGATTTTCCACCCAAATTTATTCCGGCGTGGACGGCCTGATGAAGCTCGCCACGCTGCCGGGTGCGGACATCGTTCTGATTGCGATTGTCGGCACCGCCGGTTTGCAGCCCGCGCTCGCCGCGATTCGCGCGGGCAAGGACATCGCCATCGCGTCGAAGGAAATCCTCGTCATGGCCGGTGAAATCGTGATGAGCGAGGCGCGCAAATATGGCGTCCGCGTTCTCGCCGTGGACAGCGAGCATTCGGCCATCTTCCAGTGCCTCGATGGCAAGCCGCCCTCTTCCGTCCGCAAACTCTGGCTCACGGCTTCCGGCGGGCCGTTCCGCAGCAAGACCGATTGGCCGAAGGAAAAGTTTTCCGAAATCACCGTCGAGCGCGCGCTCAAACATCCGTCATGGGTCATGGGCCGGAAAATCACGATTGATTCCGCGACGCTGTTCAACAAGGGTCTGGAAATGATCGAGGCGCGCTGGCTGTTCGACATCGAGATGGCGCGCGTCGGCGTGCTGGTGCATCCGCAAAGCATCATCCATTCGCTGGTTGAATTCGTGGACGGCGCGATGCTGGCGCAGCTTTCCACGCCGGACATGTGTCTGCCGATTCAATACGCGCTCACCTATCCCGACCGCGCGGCGAGCGAGCGTGTGCAGACCGATTTCGCCAAACTCGGCAGCCTCACCTTTGAGGAGCCGGATTTGGAGCGGTTCCCATCCATTGAACTCGCGCGGAAGGCCGGCACCATCGGCGGCACATTGCCCGCCGTTTTGAACGCCGCCAACGAAGTCGCGGTCGAAGCGTTCGTGAACCGCAAAATCAATTTCCCGCAAATCTTCGAAACCGTGCGCCACACCATGGAGGCGCACAAGGTCGTTTCACATCCCACTCTGGAGCAGATTCTGGAGGCGGACAATTGGGCGCGGCGCACAACGTCTATTTGAATAGCGGAAAGACATTTCGCTGCTATACTCTGTAACACTGATTTTACATGGACATTTTGAACATCATTTACGTCGTAGCCGCCGTCATACTGGCATTTGGCGCGTCCATTTTCTTTCACGAACTTGGGCATTTTTTAACGGCGCGGAAATTGGGGATGAAGGTGGAGGAATTTGCCATCGGCTTCGGCCCGAAAATTTACAGTTGGAAGCGCGACGGCATCGAATACTCGCTGCGTTGGATTCCAGCGGGCGGTTTCGTGAAATTGCCGCAGATGATCACCGCCGAATCGCTCGAAGGTCATTCAGACCAACCCGTTCCGCCCGCTCCGCCGTTGCACAAAATTCTCGTCGCCGCCGCCGGCCCAATTATGAACGTCGTCTTCGCGTTCGCCATCGCGACGTTGATTTATTTTGTCGGCCTGCCCGTGCCAGTCAGCCAGCCAATCATCGGCAAGGTTGATCCCGCTTCTCCGGAAGGCAGGATGGGGATTCGCGAGGGCGACCGCGTGGTCATGGTGGACAACAAGCCCATCAAGTCCTGGGACGATGTCATGGAGTTCACGATGCTCGCCCGCACCAAAGTGATTCCGGTCGTGATCGAAGATGCCGGCGTTTCAAATACCTACAACCTGACCGCCACCATCAGCGATGCCATCGGCCTGAAGGTTCTGAACCTTGACCCGCGCGAACATCCCGTGGTTGGCGGGGTGGAGAGCGGCATGCCGGCGGCGGCGGCGGGTTTGCAGCCGGGTGACAAGATTCTGTCGGTAAGCGGGATTCCCGTGCCCGGCCAGAACCAGATGATTGACCTGATTTCAAAATCGCAAGGCAAGCCGTGTGAAATCGTTTTCGACCGCAAGAATGAAAGGAAAAGCGTGACCGTGACGCCGCAATACGATCCGGGCACCAAACGCGCCCGGATTGGCATCAGCTTCAGCATGGGTGTTTACGAGGTGCAGCACCCGACGCCGTGGGCGCAGGTGAAGGACGTTTGCGAAAAGATGATCAGCACCTTCAGCGCGTTGGCGCACTCCAAACAGACCGGCGTGGGCGCGAAGGATTTGTCCGGCCCGGTGGGTATTTTGGCCATGCTCGCTTCGCAGGTGAACACTGACTACCGCCTCGCGTTGAGCTTCCTCGTGCTGCTCAACATCAACCTCGCATTCATCAATATGCTGCCAATCCCCGTTCTCGACGGCGGGCACATCCTGATGTCCATTATAGAAAAAATCCGACGCCGACCGATGAGCCTCAAATTTGTCGAATACACCACCACCGGCTTCGCCGTCCTGCTACTCTCGTTCATGCTCTACATCACGGTTTTCGGCGACCTCAAGCGGTTTGGGCTTTACCGCGCCATGTTCAACACCGACGTGCAAATCGAGCAATCCGGGCAGCCCGCTGATTCCACTACCGCACCGTCCAAATAATTCATGCGCTACTGCGAATCTCCATTCTTTTACAAACGCCGCAAGTCCCGCGAAATTGTCGTCGGCGATCCGAAGAACGGCGGTTTTGTGATGGGCGGCGACCATCCCGTCGTCATGCAGTCCATGCTCACGTGCGACACGATGGACACCGCCGAATCCGTAAAGCAGACGTTGGAACTCGTCGAAGTCGGATGCCAGCTCGTCCGCATAACCGCACCGACCGTGAAGGATGCGGCCAATCTCCAGAACATCGTCACCGAACTGCGCAAGCAAGGCTGTCTCGTGCCGATTGTCGCTGACATCCATTTCAAGCCCGAGGCCGCGATGGAAGCCGTCAAATGGGTCGAGGTCGTGCGCGTCAATCCCGGCAATTACGCCGACTCGAAGAAATTCGCCACCAAGGAATACACCGACGACCAATACGCCGCCGAACTCAAGCGCATCGAGGAGAAATTCGCACCGCTCGTGCTCGAAGCGAAGAAGTTGAAGCGCTGCATCCGCATCGGCACGAACCACGGCTCGCTCTCCGACCGCATCATGAACCGCTACGGCGACACGCCGCTTGGCATGGTCGAAAGCGCGCTGGAATTTGCCCGCATCTGCCGCAAGCACGACTTCCACAACTTCAAGTTCTCGATGAAGTCGTCCAACCCCAAGGTGATGATTGAATGCTATCGCCTCCTCGTCGCGCGGCTCGAACAGGAAGGGCCGGATTGGAATTATCCCATCCATCTCGGCGTCACGGAGGCTGGCGAAGGCGAGGATGGCCGCATCAAGTCCGCCATCGGCATCGGTTCCCTGCTCTGCGACGGACTCGGCGACACGATTCGCGTCTCGCTCACCGAAGATTCCCCGCGCGAAATCGAAGTCTGCCGCGATTTGCTGGCCCAGATTCCAACCCTTTCCAATTCGAAATTCGAAATTCGAGATTCGGACTTCCCCTTCGATCCATTCCATTTCGAGAAACGTGAAACGCCGGAGATTGAACTGAACGAAAACATCAAATGCGGTGGCGAACAGCTCATCCGCGTGGTGGTGGCCAAAGCCGTTTGGGACAAGGTCGCGCACAAGATTCGCCCAAAGGACGACGTGAAGCCGGAGGCGATTTACGAAGACCTGAACATCGCGGAGATTGACCCGACGACAGATTTCGAAATCAATTGCGAGACCCAGTTGGTCACGGTGAAGGACGGATTGAAACTGCCCGCCATCACTGCGTTTCGTCTTCTCGCCTCAAAGCTCAAGCGGCTGGGCCGGAACAACCCGATTTTGCTGAAAGATTGTATCAATTTTAATGACGCGCCCCTCACCCCGTCCCTCTCCCCATCGGATGGGGAGAGGGTGGCGAAGCCGGGTGAGGGGTTTCCTCTGGAACCCAAAATTGCCCTGCTTCGCGGGTCGGTTGTCATTGGGGCGCTGCTGGCGGATGGCATTGGCGACGCGATTCTCGTTCGCGGCGAGGCGGGCGGCGGACAAAGCCTCCGCCTGGCCTACAATATTCTTCAAGCCGCCGGATGCCGCAGCTTCAAGACCGATTACGTCGCGTGCCCGAGTTGCGGGCGGACGCTGTTCAATCTCCAGACCGTGACGGCGCGCATCAAAACGCGGACGGAGCATCTCAAGGGCGTGAAGATTGCCATCATGGGCTGCATTGTGAACGGCCCCGGCGAGATGGCGGATGCGGACTTTGGCTACGTGGGCGGCGCGCCCGGCAAGATCAACCTCTACGTCGGCAAGCAGGCCATCAAGTTCAACATCCCCGAAGCCGAGGCCGTGGAACGGCTGGTTGACCTCATCAAGGAACACAACAAGTGGGTCGAGCCGGAATTGAAGGAAGCGGTGGCGCATTAAGCATTGGCAAGAAATACCTTTTGCCCTATAAGCGGTGTTGCCATGCGAACGGATGCAGACAATCAACGCTGGCTTTCAGATGCTATACTGACGGCATCAATCCCGATTTATGTTTGTCTCTGCTGGCCTGCAATCATAAGGCGCGGATATCCTGAAATAGACCCCTTCTGGCTTGCCATGCCTTGGCTCTGGATTGTGCCAATAATTCTCTCGGGGCTATTCGACTGCGATTCCTCATCGCGGAAGCGGAGCATCATTGTTTATACATTTGTCTCTTCGTTCTTCTTTTGCGAAACCCTCGCCTTTTCCGTTCCTCGTTCGTCGTCATTAGTTGGAACAATTTTGGCCACCCTTCTTTTGCTTGGGCCACTAAATCTAGTGGTTGCTTTTGTCATCGAAAAGGCAAGTCAATTTGTGTTCCGATTAACCAGACTGCACGAAAATGTTAAACCCAACACCCGTGTGAAAATATTCCTTGCTGTGGTCATCCTGTGTCTGGCCGCATCCTTTCCTTTCGCTTGCCGGGCAATTGTGTTCCATTTGGCGCGCGTCCAGGCTCACGCGGATGCAGATCGGGATTGGGCAAAAGGCGAAGCGATTTGGTATGTGAAGCGCGGTGATCCTGCGATGTTCGGGGCTTCAGGTGACGGATGCTACAGTGTGGTGAATGGCCTCAAGACCGATATGATGAAACCAGGAGTGACCGTAAATGTTTATTGTGAGGCATACCGTTCAGCCGTAGAGCAGAAGCTTGCACAGTCAGGCCCGACAGACAAAATAAAGGATTTGTTCACCGAAGCAGAACTGCAATCGTGGATCAAGAATGCCCAATTTAGGCGAGTCGAGTCATTCCCTTTGAAGCAAGGCAGCACTGAAATTACACTTAAAGGATTTCAAAGCAGCAATGGCCGAGGGTGCTGGTTTGGAGAACCCAGCAAGTTTCTCTATTGCGCGGTTGTCCCAGAGAAGAAAAACGCTTTGGTGGCCATTAACGACCAAAGCATTTGGATATTTGCCGAGGACGGGCAACTGCTTCAGTCAATTGATTACGACGAATATCCTCAGATGAAAATAACCGAAGATACTTTGACGGCACACCACTGATCCCTCGACCATTTTTACCCCCACAGCTCCGTCAGGAGCGGAATCTTTGTAGCCGGACGATTCCACAAACCCTAAAACCATTAAAGGAGGCAGAAACCCCACGTTTCCTGCTCCTTCAGCCACGCCGGATGCTCCACCTGCCATTGCGGATGCTCCATCTGCCATTGCGGATGCTCCATCTGCCATTGCGGATGCTCCATCTGCCATGCCGGATGCTCCATCTGCCATTGCGGATGCTCCATTTGCCACGCCGGATGCTCCATCTGCCATTGCGGATGCTCCATTTGCCACGCCGGATGCTCCATTTGCCACGCCGGATGCTCCATTTGCCACGCCGGATGCTCCATCTGCCACGCCGGATGCTCCATCTGCCACGCCGGATGCTTCATCTGTCACGCCGGATGCTTCATCTGCCATAGCAGATGCTCCATCCGGCATGACAAAAATGACGTCCCAAATGGCAAAAACATCAAAAAACGCGGCATTTGCCCCTTCCGCGATGGCAAAAGGTCACAAAGGCGTGTTTTAGTCCGTTCCCGCCGCGACAGCCCAAGCGTCGCTGGCACGAAAATCGAATTTGGTGGGGCGAGGCTACTAGCGAGCCGCTTTTGGAGTGCGGCGACATGTCGCCGCTTTCAAAGCGCGGACGTGTCCGCGCACTCCCCAAGTTCCGGCTCGCGAGGACGCCCGCCCCACCGGCATCAATTCCAAAAACAAAAACGGCGCGAACTTTCGTCCGCGCCGTCTCCCCAGTTCCTCCGCTGGCTATCCAGAATTATTTTTTCTTCGAACCCTTCTTGGGCACGGTCGCTACGGTCTGGAGGATGCGACCGGCGATCTTGTAGGGGTCGCCCTGCGAGTTCGGGCGGCGGTCTTCCAGATAGCCGCGATAGCCATCGGGAACGAAGGATTGCGGCAGGCGGACGGATGCGCCGCGGTTGCCAACACCGTAGTTGAACTTGTCAATGGACTGCGTCTCGTGCAGGCCGGTGAGGCGCAGATGATTGTCCGGACCATAGACGGCGATGTGCTCGTTCTTGTATTTGTCGAACGCGGCCATGAGGGCCTCGAAGTATTCCTTGCCGCCGACTTCGCGCAGGTATTCGGTGGAGAAGTTGGTGTGCATGCCGGAACCGTTCCAGTCCACGTCCTTGCCGAGCGGTTTGCAATGCCAGTTCACATCCACGCCGTATTTTTCGCAGAGGCGCATCAGAAGGTAGCGGGCGACCCACATCTGGTCAGCGGCGTTCTTGGAGCCTTTGCCGAAGATCTGGAATTCCCACTGGCCCTTGGCGACCTCGGAATTGATGCCTTCGTGGTTGATGCCGGCGTCGAGGCAAAGCTGGAGATGCGTGTCCACAATCTCGCGGGCGATGCAGCCGACGTTCTTGTAGCCGACGGCGGTGTAGTATTCACCCTGCGGTGGCGGAAAACCGCCGCCCTTGGGAAAGCCGAGCGGAGCGCCGTCCTTGTAGAGAAAATATTCCTGCTCGAAACCGAACCAGGCGCCGGGGTCATCGGGAATCGTGGCGCGTGCGTTGCTCGGATGCGGGGTTTTCTTGTCAGGCAGATAGACTTCGCACATGACAATCGCACCGTTGACCTTGGTGGTGTCTGGATAGACGGCCACGGGCTTGAGGAAGCAGTCCGAGGTGCGGCCTTCGGCCTGGCGCGTCGAGCTGCCGTCGAAGTTCCACCAGGGAAGTTCTTCGAGCTTTGGAAATTTCGCGAATTCCTTGAGGGTTGTTTTGCCGCGGATGTTGGCGACGGGTTCATACCCGTCGAGCCAGAGGTATTCTAATTTGTATTTTGCCATGGATGTGAATGTTGTTGTTGTTGTCTATGTCAACACAGGTCGTCCGACACCACTGCGCCGACGCATTTGGTCGAACCTGCGGTTGAATTCTTTTAGCAGGGCGAATGCCAGACCACAAGGACTTTGTGGGATGGTTCACGCGAAGTGCGATTTCATCAAGCAGAGCAATGTTTTTTCCACTGCAACCAGTTATTCACACGCGGAGACGCACGAGGAACGTCTGTTGATATTTAGCCGCAATGCGCAAATTGATTCGCAATCGGAACATTGCGAAGAGGCTTTCCAAGCCCGAGGTCATGGGGGATATTTGAGCCCGGAAAGAAATTGGCCGCCGTAATCCGTTTCATGCGACAAGTCAAAGACACGCTGCGCTCGACCGTGAACCTCTCCTTCGACGGGAGAGTGATAAAGGTTTATCACGGGCCGAAGGCGCGCGAACGGTTTGACAACGAGGTGCGCTTGCTGCGCCATCTCGAGGCGCGCGGCTGCAACTTCGTCCCCCGTCTGCTCGAAGCCGATGAAAAAAAACTCCGAATCATCACCAGCAACTGCGGCAGCCGCGTCGAGCATCTGGACGCTGAACGCACCAAGGAATTGTTCGCCGAGCTGGAGAAATTCGGCGTCCGCCACGACGATCCCGACATGCGCAACGTGACCTACCGGCAATCCGACGGACGCTTTTGTTTGATTGATTTCGAGTTTGCCACCATTCTCTCCGCACCCAAAGCCGAACCAAAATGAAACACCAGCCGCCCCGCCCAGCCGGGAGAATCGCGTCCTTGAAATGGTCCGGCTGCTCGGACATTGGCAGGGTGCGCGCAAACAACGAGGATTCCTTTCTCGGCCTGCAATTTGACGCGCGGGAAATCTTCCGGCTGGGAAAATTCGGCAAGGCTTCGCAGGAGAAAAATGATTTCGCGTTCGCCGTGTGCGACGGGATGGGGGGCGCCAAGGCGGGTGAATACGCCAGCCAGATTGCCGTTGAAAAAATCACGACGCTGCTGCCGCGCGCTTTCCATCAGTCAGCGAGCGGGCTGGACACCGGCTTCGCGGACGTGCTGACGGAGCTGTTCACGCAGGTTCATCGCGCGCTGGCTTATCTCGGCAACTCGTATGAGGAATGCCAGGGGATGCAGACCACGATGAGCCTGTGCTGGTTCACGCCGGGTTGGATGTATTTTGGCCACATCGGCGACAGCCGGATTTATCATCTCCCGAAGCGAAGGAAGACAATCAAGCAACTCACGCAGGACGACACGCACGTCGGCTGGCTTTTCCGCAATGGAAAAATCAACGAGCGCGAGGCGCGCATGCATCCGCGCCGGAACACGCTGCAAAGGGCGCTCGGCGGGGGGAATCAGTTTGTTGACCCGCAGGTCGGCGCGATTGCCTGCGAACGCGGCGATATTTTTCTGCTTTGCACGGACGGCCTGGTGGAAGGGCTTTTCAACAGCCAACTGGCCGAACTGCTGCGGAAGTCTCAATCTTCAAAAACAACATCGAATCCGGCGCAATTGCTGGTGGAAACTTCCGTGACCAATTCCGGTCGGGACAACACCACCGCGCTGGTTGTTCAAGTGGTCTGAATCCCCGTTTGCTGACGACAAAAAAACTGCGCCGGTTGCGACCTTCGTCAACAACCGGCGCAGCGCAATACTTTTCTGATTTTAGCTGTGGTAGCCCTCTTCGCCGTGTTCGGCCAGGTCGAGACCGGCGATTTCGATTTCCTCGGTCGGACGGAGGCCGACGAGCGCCTTGGTGATGTAGGCAATCACAATCGTGCCCACGATGAACAACACCAGGGAGACAACGACCGTCTTCAACTGCTCGATCAATTGCGGCTGGAAGATTTTGTCGGTGACATATTTGCTCAAGTTGGTCGCCAGGTTCGGGTTGGCGGCGTTACGGGCAAACATGCCGGTCATGATCGCACCGCACATACCACCGACGCCGTGAACGCTCCACGCATCCAGCGCGTCATCCATGCCGAGCCAGCCCTTGACCTTGTAGCACATGAACCAGGGAATGGTGCCGGCTGCGATGCCGATCCACATGGCGCCGGAAGGCAACACGTAACCGCAAGCCGGGGTGATGAGCACCAAGCCCGCCACAGCGCCGGAGCAGAAGCCCAGCACCGTGGGTTTGCCTTTGACAATCCAGTCCCACATCGGCCAGACGAATGAGCCGACCGCCGTGGCAAGGGTTGTCGTGGTAAAGGCGTTGGCCGAGATGATGTCACCCGCGACCGCGCTGCCGGAGTTGAATCCATACCAGCCGACCCAGAGCATTGAAGCCCCGATGTAGGTCAGCACGATGCTGTGCGGCGGCATGGGTTCCTTCGGATAACCAATGCGCTTGCCGAGAATAATGCACAACACCAAGCCCGACCAACCGGAAGACATATGCACAACAGTGCCGCCGGCGAAGTCCAGACCATGGATTGTCGCGGCTGCGTTCCAGCAACCATTCATGTAGCCGTTCACGCCCCAGACCATGTGACCTTGCGTGTTATACACAAGCAGTATCCACAGGGTCATGAAAACGCAGATGGCCTTGAACTTCATGCGTTCGGCAATCGAACCGACGATGAGCGCCGGAGTGATGATGGCGAACATCAATTGGAACATGGAATACACGTTTTCCGACACCCAGTAAGAATAGCCCGGATTCGGCGCCGAAGTGACGCCCTTGAACATCCAGCATACCTTGGGATTGCCGACGATGCCCTTGATCCAGTCGTTGGTCATGCCCAACGGACCGGTCGGAGTGCCATCGCCGCCGAATATCATTCCGTAACTGCAGATATACCACAGAATCGTGGTCAAACCTGTAATCAGGAAGCATTGTGCGAGCACGGAAAGCACGTTCTTCTTGCGGACGAGACCGCCGTAGAACAGCGCCAGACCGGGCAACGTCATGAACAACACCAGCGCCGTGCTGGCCAGCAGCCACGCATTATGACCTGCTCCAGGATAGGACACATAGTTACCCTGACTGTTAATCAGGTTGGTGTTGATGATGGATGCGCCCAACGCAAAATTGACCGTCCAGTTGCCATTGGTGTCCTTATACGTGGCGGTCGGGTCGGTATTTGCGAAATACGCCTCGACCGATTCAAGACGTTGTTCAGATGTCGGAGCATTGGTTGTCCAGGCGGCCACGGCGTTGGTGGACGCCGCCATAGCAGGCGCGGCATTGGTGGATGCCATGGCCGGTGCGTTCGTGTCATCCGCGCGCGACGTGTAAACGCCCAACGCGGTGGTTGCAACTAAAGCGAATGTTAAAAGAATTCTTTTCATGGTTTTGTTTTGAGTGAGGTTCAAGTTGTTTGGTTTCATTAAACAGCCGAATCGCCTTTCTCTTCGGTGCGGATGCGCACAGCCTGTTCCACACTGGAGAGGAACACCTTGCCGTCGCCGATCTTGCCGGTCTTGGCGGACTTGACGATGGCGCCCACCGCCGCTTCGGCCTGGGTGTCCGTCACGACAAGTTCGATTTTTATCTTCGGCAGGAAATCCACTGTGTATTCGCTGCCGCGATAGATTTCGGTGTGGCCCTTCTGGCGGCCAAACCCCTTGACCTCGCTCACGGTCATGCCTTCGATGCCGATTTCGCTGAGGGCGTCCTTAACTTCCTCGAGTTTGAACGGTTTTATAATCGCTTCAATTTTCTTCATATGTTGGTTTATGTGGTTGCTCGCCACCGGCTCATGCCAATTCGCGGTCGCGTTCCCGTGGCTTAAGCAATGCCGATGCCAAGTGCGGGCTGACTCGTAAAACAGCCTGTTTTGCAGGGGAAAACGGCTAATAAATAAAATCAAAAAAATCGCCGGGCAAGGACTCGTGGCGCAATTTGAGCAGCGGTGAAAAATTTCACCAAGCCCGCCGATGGTGAGGCGAGGCTGCCGACGAGCCATTTTTTGGAGTGCGGCGACACGTCGCCGCCTTCAAAGCGCGGACACGTCCGCGCACTCCAAGTTCCGGCTCGCGAGGACGCTCGCCCCACCAACAAACCGCGCTTGCCAATTTCCCGCAAAGGGGCTATCCCCAAGACATGAACCGGAAGCTTCTCGCGGTTATGCTGATCGCGTTGGTTTGGAGCGGTCTCGCCTTCTGCGGCATGATTCATCAGGCTGTATCTATAGGTTGATTATGGCGCAAGAATCCCGACGACACTTGAATCGAGGCGACATCGATAAAAAGGTTGAAGAAGTTCTTTTTCATTTCGACCCACAAGCCTTCAGCAGACGAGCCTCTCCGATTTATGCAGTGGTTGATGGTTTGAAAGACGTTTATCACATCCCATTTCTCTTTGACCAAGACCTTGGACGTTCCAGAAGAGGAAAGAGAGTTTTCAAAATTTTGGGGCGCTTCGATTTCAAGCCGCGGCAAATTTTGATAGACAAAAGTCTACCCCACGACTCTCCACGTTTCCGTTGGACATTGTGCCATGAAATTGGCCACCTAGCCTTCGCTCTCCGCTGCGCTGCGAGCTTCGGCTCGGCAAGCCAGTTGAAGTTCTTCACATTATGAAATCATCGCTGAAAAACAAATGGGTTCTCATCACCGGAGCGTCGTCCGGGTTTGGCGCTGCGGCGGCGCGCGCGTTTGGCGCGGAAGGTGCAAAACTGCTGCTCGGCGCCCGACGTGTTGACCGCTTGAAAAAGGTCGCGGCGGAATCAAAGAAAGCCGGCGCAGGGGAGGCGTATTTCCATTTTCTTGATGTCGCCAAGACGGCGAGCGTCAAAGAATTCATTTCGTGGGCAGAAGAAAAGATCGGAAAACGAAAAGCGAAAAACGGAAACCTTCACGTTCTCGTCAACAACGCCGGCGGCGCACACGGCTTGGGCACGGTGGTCGAGGGCAAGGACGCCGATTGGGAGGCGATGATCCAGTCGAACGTGCTTGGCGTGTTGCGCATGACACGCGCGGCATTGCCACTCATGGCGCGCGACGCGGGCGCGAGCATCATCAACATCGGCTCGGTTGCCGGCCACGGAGTTTACGAGGGTGGCGCGGTTTATTGCGCGGCGAAGGCGGCCGAATTGCAGATCACCCGCGTGTTGCGGCTGGAATTGCTCGGCACGGGCATCCGCGTCGGCACGGTGGATCCCGGCCTGGCGGAAACGGAATTTTCCGTCGTCCGCCTCAAGGGCGATGCGGTCGCGGCCAAAAAGGTTTATGAGGATATGACTCCGCTGACTGCCGGGGACATCGCGGAAATCCTTGTCTGGGTCGCCAGCCGTCCGGCGCACGTCAATATTGATGAATTGATTGTGAAGCCGGTGGACCAGGCGGCGATTGGAAAGGTCTTTAGGCGCGTGAAGCGATGAATCGTTAATCGGCTGCCGGTGTAACGATGCAATGATTCACGACATAACGAATCAAATCCCCTTGTTCGCGCGCCACAGCAGCACCACGCCGACGGCCTGGAAGATGATGTTCGGCAGCCAGAAAATCAGATGGGGCGCGAACTCCGGCCGCGTGTCCAGCGATTTGCCGAGGATGACGAAGCTGTAATAAACCAGCACCAGCAAGAGCGCGATGGCAATGCCGACGTTCGTCTCGCGCCGATGCATGCGGATGCCGAGCGGGATGCCGACGAGCGCAAAGCCAAAACACGCGAATGAAAACGCAACCTGCCGGTTCATCTCGGATCGGGTCTGCTCAATCAGTTGTTCCAGTTCGTGAAATTGCGCGCGAAATTCCTCCGATGTCATGTTCACGTCCCCCGGCAAATCAAGGCGCTCCAAATCGCGCGCCTTGGCCCGCAACTGCCAGAATGTCATGTCGTCAATCTTCGGTTCATGTGAGACCGCGTCAACGGTGTTCGTCGGGTAAAGGTTCAGAGAGCGGTAATCGGGAATGGAAAAGATGTCGCCTTGTTTCGTCATGCCATGCACGTCAAACAGATGCAGATAGATTTCCTTGTTCGTCAAATCCGATTCGAGCCGTCCCTGCGGCGCATGAAGCCAGATGGACACATTGGTCCCATTTTCGAGGACAAAAGCCCGCACGTCTTCCAGATTGCCGCCGTGATTTCCACCGACCAGGAAAATGTAGCCGGGAAAGTCATAAATGGGCCGGCCGGCCGGCAGTTGGACGTTCAGCAGGTCGGCGCTGGCGCTGGAAATCAAATTCTTGTAGGCCACGCGCGAGCGCGGGCCGAGGTCCATGTTGAACCACGCGCTCACGCCGCAGCAAAACAGGCTCAACAGCAATACCGGCGTGATCAGCGAGAGCAGGCTGATGCCGCTGGCGCGGGCGGCGGTGAGTTCCTGGTCCGCGCTGAAACGGCCAAAGACGAGCAGCGTTGCCGTGAGCAGCCCCATCGGCAGCGCATAGACACCGACGAACGGGATTAAAAGGCCGATGGCCTCAAGCACCGTGCCGATGCGCGCCTGGCCGCTGACGAGCAGGCGGAGGACTTCATTGATGACGGTGCCGAGCAGCAGCACAAACGTAAAAACCGTCACGGTCAGGATCAGCGTGGTGAGCACCTGCAACGTCAGATATTTATGCAGCGTTTTCACTTGAAAAAAGATCCGGCTCGCGCTGGAGAAATCGTCCACCGATATGCAGCAGGTCGATGCGCTATTCCAGCGACGGTTTCGTTGTCCATGCCACATCATGTCGAAAGACGGAATCATTTTGAAAGCCAAAAGACGCGGGGCGCATTCGCGGGCTTGCGCGCCGTTGCCTCTCCGGTCTGTAAGTAGGAGCCAGCGCAGGCGGACGGGGACTATTAATTGAAACCCCTGCTTACGTTTTCATACTTTACGGACTAAATGGAGCCTCTCCACAGGGGAAAGCGGGCTGCGTGCTTGCTGCTCTTGATAAAATCAATGAATTGCTGAATTAAGCGAACCACCTGCGCTTTGGAAGATAGCCAAAGATAATCAAGCCGCTAACAGATGCGACCACGAGAAAATCCTGCGAAAAATGTATGCCAATCGCCGTGAGTAAAAATCCAGATTAGGACACTACCCGTCCATTGCGTCAATGGTTCTTTACAGCATGATGGCGTGCATCATCGGCATTGTGTTGGGATCTCCACTGCTCCATCTCGTCACAATATCCACGGAGTTTTCCGCCGATGGAATTTATGGGTGTTCTCCTTTGGGCTTCCGACGTTTCATCCGATGGACGGACGTGGTCATGGCGGTGGTCGCCGATAAAAATTACGGCGACGACCGCGCGCTGTATGAAAAGATGGGTTATGTGCGCAAAAGCGTCCGCGCGAGCGGATTGACCCGCAAATCCAAAGCGGCGACAGCAGCCGCCAAATAACAACCGTAATCAAAGGTCAGTCAGGAACAACAATGCCGGACCGCGGAGGAACGATCCGGCATTTGTTTTTAACATAAAATTTACATCGGGTTTGACTCGCTTGCGCCGCGAACGTAGATTCAGGCGAATGCTGGCAGCTGAATCAAAGGTGGCGGGCAAGGGAGTGGCCAGCCCGCCCAAAAGCAATCCGAACCGTTCCTGGAAGCAACTCGTGGAACCGGTGGAGCCGTTTCTTGAAACGGTCAGGGAACAATTGATGCAGCAAGTCCACGGCTTCGACCCGCAAATCGTCCCCTATGCCAAATACGCGCTGGCCGGCAGCGGCAAGCGGCTCCGCCCTACCCTCGTGGCGATGGCGGCTCGCGCGCTCGGCCCGGTGAACGACGCGCACGTCACGGCGGCGGTCATCATCGAGATGGTGCATCTGGCCACGCTGGTGCATGACGACGTGATGGATGAGGCGCAAATCAGGCGCGGCCAGCCGACGCTCGCGGCGAACTGGGGCAACGAAATCGCCGTGCTGTTCGGCGACTGCTTGTTCGCGCAGGCGGTGAAGCTGGCGGCGGGCTTCCCGACGCCGGAAGTGTGCCGGACGGTGGCGGCGGCTACAAACACGGTCTGCACCGGCGAGATTTTGCAGACGCGCAGCCGGCAGGATTTCACGGCGTCGCAGCGCGAGTATTTCCGGGTGATTGAAATGAAGACGGCGGAGCTGTTCACCTTGTCGTGCGATCTGGCGGCGTTTTTGAGCGGAGCATCGGCGAAGCAGCGCGCGGCCTTGCGGGAATTCGGCGCGGCATTCGGCACGGCCTACCAGGTTTATGATGATTGCGTGGATTTGTTCGGCACGGAGGCGCTGGCCGGCAAATCGCTCGGCACGGATCTGGCCAAGGGCAAACTGACGTGGCCGGTGCTGCTGGCGTGGGAGAGCGCGAGCGCCGCCGACCGGGCGCGGCTGGAAAAGATGATTGAGAACTGGCAGCCGGAGAATCTGCCGGGCGTCAACGAATTGCTGGCCCGATACGAGACCCTGGAGCCGTCGCTGGCGGTCATCGGCAAGTATCTGGAGGCGGCGCGACGGGCCTTGAAACATTTGCCGGAATCCGGCGGCCGGGCGGGGCTTTTTGGATTGACTGATTTTTTAGCGCAACAAACCGGCGCTCTGGCGGTTAGTATTTAGAAGATGATTATGGCCGAACCAGTTTCAAGCAGCGAACCGGAGCCGTCCGCGCCGGTGGATGAGGATGAGCTGGTGCGCGGCGCGCGACGGGGCGATTTGGCGGCCTACGACGAGCTGGTGAAGCGCTATCAGCAGCGCATTTACGCGACAATTTACCACATGACGTCGAACCACGAGGATGCCAATGACCTGGCGCAGGAGGCGTTTATCAAGGCGTTTCAGGCGTTGAAAAGCTTCAAGGGCGGGTCCAGCTTTTACACATGGCTCTACCGGATTGCGGTCAACAAAACCATCAATTTTCTCAAGCAGCGGAAGAACCGGACACACATGAGCCTGAACGACATTGATTTCAACGCCGAGCACGATCCGGACATGATGGCGCTGATTTCCGAGCAAACACCGCGCCGGGCGGCGGGATTGACGGAGTTGCAAGAAAAATTGAACGCGGCATTGCTGAAGCTGTCAGAACACCATAGATTGGTTGTGGTTCTGCATGATGTGCAAGGCCTGTCGCACGAGGAAATTGCGAAGGTGATGGAATGCAACGTCGGCACAGTGCGATCGCGCTTGTTTTATGCGCGGCAGCAGATGCAGGGGTTCCTAGCCGATTACCTGAAGCCAACATGAACGAAAACGAGAACAACTTTGAGTCGTTGCGCCGGCTGCTGGCGCTGAAGCGGCATGAGGCGCCGCCGCCGGGCTATTTCGAGAATTTTTCCGCGCAGGTGAGGGCGCGCATCCGCGCGGGCGACGCGCAAACGGAAAGCATTTCCGACCAGTTGCCGTGGCTGATCCGGCTGATGTCCGCGTTTGAAGCGAAGCCGGCGTTCGCCGGGGCCTTTGCCGGCGCGCTCTGTCTGCTTCTGGTTTTTGGAATTGTTTTTGCCGAACGACCGGATGTCGCGCCGCAACCGCTGCTCCAAACCGCGCAAGCCAGCAGCCCGCTGGCCATGGCAGCGCCTGCGAATTTGAACTCAATGCCGATGGAGCAACCGGCCTTCATCCCCATTTCCAGCACAAATCCGGTTTTCAATGCCCAGTCGCCTGACTCCTTGTTTGCCTCGCAGGGAGCGGCGGTGCAGACGGTCGATTTCACGCTGCCGGGAAATTGATTCTGATTCCATTTTAACTGAAACGCATGTGCGCTTGAAACGCCATGCGTTTTTTCGTTTAATCAGGCAAGTGCCAGCCAAAATCATCGCGGTCGCCAACCAAAAGGGCGGCGTGGGCAAAACCACCACCGCCGTCAACCTCGCCGCCTGCCTCGCCGCCGTCGGCCGGCGCGTGCTGCTCTTTGACCTCGATCCGCAAGCCAATGCCACCAGCGGTGTCGGTCTGGAAAAAATCGAGGGCGGCAGCGCCTATCGCGTCCTGCTCGGCGATGGCAGCTTGCTGGACAAAATCAAAGCCACCACCTTCGAGCGGCTTGAAGCGGTGCCGAGCGAGGTGGATTTGTGCGCCGCAGATCTGGAACTGGCACGGCTGGAGAATCACCTGCTGCGCGTTTCTCAATCGCTCAAGCCCGTTTTGGACAGCAACCGGTTCGACGTGGTGCTGATTGATTGCCCGCCGTCGCTAGGCGTTCTCACGCTGAACGCCTTTGCCGCCAGCGACGGCCTGCTCGTGCCGCTGCAATGCGAGTATTACGCCCTCGAAGGAATTTCCATGATGAATCGCGTGCTCGGCCAGTTGCGCGCGACCGGCGTCAACCCGCGCCTCGAAATTTTCGGCGTCGTGATGACGATGTTCGACGGACGCACGAAGCTATCCAACGAAGTCGTTGGCGAAGTCCGCAATCAGCTCGGCGCAAAAGTTTTTGAAACAATGATTCCGCGCAGCACCAAGCTCGCCGAGGCGCCGAGCTTCGGCAAACCCATCATACATTACGACAAATTCAGCGCCGGCGCGGCGGCGTATGAACTCTTGGCGCAGGAAGTCATTG
>Ga0181525_10000342_pt1 | contig 41253 bp, 39 predicted proteins | sample PEATcosm2014_Bin_48_FD_121100 | JGI IMG/M metagenome (GOLD analysis project Ga0181525, IMG submission 121100) | Peatland microbial communities from MTU Mesocosm Facility, Houghton, MI, USA - PEATcosm2014_Bin06_10_metaG | ecosystem: Environmental > Terrestrial > Soil > Wetlands > Peat | place... | reverse complement strand
TTCCGCCTGTTCGACAACATCTCGTATGCGCTGTTGGTGTCCGCGTCCGGCCCGATCGGCGTCGGCGACCGGTTCACGCAGCCCGAAGCCGGGCTTGCCGCCAATGAACGCGCGGCCATCGAGACAAGCGCCGCCGACACGCACTAGGCCCTTCGCGCGCGCGCGCCGCGCGCTGCCGCTCCACCGCAGACCCCTGCGGGCCGCGCATTCGCCGCGGTCCCGCCAGGCGCCGCCTAGCACGATGAGGGCATGCCGATGACGGTGTCGGCGGCCGCTTGCGCGCAGGAAGAGCGCGCGGCCTGGTACCGCCTCACGCTGACTCCCGGCCTGGGCCCGGTCGCGGCCCGCGCGCTCTTGCAGGAGTTCGGCCTTCCGATTGCCTTGTTTGACGGTTCCGTGACGCAGGCGAACCTGGCCCGCGTCGTTGGCGGCGATCTCGCGCGCAAGCTGATTGCCCCGCTGGACGCGGAACAGGAGGAAATGATGCGCCGTGCGTGCGCATGGCTCGGTGCGCAGGACGACCGTTTTCTCTTGACCTTGGCCGATGCCGACTATCCGCGACCGCTGCTCGAGCTTGTCGATGCGCCCGCTGTCCTGTTCGGCGCCGGCCGCCGCGAACTGCTGGCCCGCACCTGCATCGCGATCGTCGGCAGTCGCAGCGCTACCCGCCAGGGCGAACAGAATGCGAGCGCGTTCGCCGCGACGCTCGGCGGCGCGGGCCTCTGCGTGGTCAGCGGGCTTGCCGCCGGCATCGATGCCGCCGCACATCGCGGAGCGCTCGAAACTCCCGCCGGCACCATCGCCTTTGTCGGAACCGGGATCGACATCACCTATCCCGCCAGCCAGGCCAGACTCGCCGCCGCGGTTGCGCGCCAGGGTCTCGTGCTTTCGGAATTTGCATTCGGTACGCCCCCGCATCCGGGCAACTTCCCACGGCGCAATCGGCTGATTGCGGCCATGGCGCGCGGCGTGCTAGTCGTCGAGGCCGCGGTGCGTTCGGGTTCGCTCATCACCGCGCGCCTGGCGACGGAACTGGGGCGCGAAGTCTTCGCGATTCCGGGTTCGATCCACTCGCCGCTCGCGCGCGGCTGTCATCGTCTCCTTCGCGACGGCGCCAAGCTGGTGGAGTCCGCGCAGGACGTGCTCGAGGAATTGCGCTGGGGCAGCACAAGCGCGCAAGCCGTTGCGCGTGAGGAAGGCGAAGTCGATGATTGCAATGATGTTCTTGCCGCGCTCGGGCATGATCCCATCGACCTGGACACTCTTGCCCAGCGCCTGAACCGCGACGCGGGAACCGTTGTCGCGCAACTGCTTGAACTTGAGCTCGCTGCGCGTGTCGAACGCCTACCGGGCAATCGATATCAACGTCTGCAGGTCAAGCGTCGGTGAGGGTGCGGCCCGATGGAATCGACGGCTGGCAACGGTAGCGATTGCAGTTTCCCTTCACAGACGGTAAAGTTTCTACTCATGTTTGACGTCCTCGTCTATCTGTACGAGAACTACGGCGCGTTTGAGGCCTGTCCCGATGCCGCTGCCCTGGGAAGGTCGCTTGCCGATGCGGGCTTCGATGACGACGAAATCCGCGATGCGCTGTCCTGGCTCCAAGGCCTCGCCCGCATCGTGCAGGACACCGAAGCCAGACCGATGGTCGAAAGCGCCGGCACGCGCGTCTATACCATCAAGGAAATCGAGCAGCTCGGGGCGCCGGCGATCGGTTTCCTCATGTACCTCGACTCCGCGGAGCAATTGACCGCGCAACAGCGCGAAATCGTTCTCGAGCGGGCGCTGGCGATCACGGATTCACCGCTTTCCGTCGCGACGATGAAGATCATCGTGCTGATGGTCCTTTGGAGCCATTCCGCCGACGTCGACTTCCTCCTGTTGGAGGAACTGCTCGACGACAACGATCCGCACACGATGCATTGAGTTCGTCCGCCGCCCGGGACGGGCCCGCCCGCTCCCGGAACATGCGTCGATTCCGTTTCGTTGTATCCTGAAAAAGGAGACCGGCCCGGACGCCGCTCGGCGCGGGCCGTGCATCGAGTGACGCAAACCGTGATGGAAGCGCACGCGTTATCCCTACATTCCGCATGCAAAAGAAAACCCTGATCATCGCCGAGAAGCCCTCCGTCGCCGCGGATATCGCGCGCGCCCTGGGTGGCTTTGCCAAACAGCAGGACTATTTCGAGAGCGACGACTACGTGCTTTCGTCGGCCGTCGGTCACCTGCTCGAACTGCACGAACCCGAGGAGTACGAGGTCAAGCGGGGCAAATGGAGCTTCGCGCACCTGCCCGTGATCCCGCCCGAGTTCGCATTGCGCCCCATCGAGAAGTCGGAATCGCGCTTGAAGGTTCTCACCAAGCTGATCAAGCGCAAGGATGTCGGTGCGCTCATCAACGCTTGCGACGCGGGCCGCGAAGGCGAACTCATCTTTCGATACATCGTGCAGCACACGCAGGCGCGCCAGCCGGTACAGCGGCTGTGGCTGCAATCGATGACGCCCGCGGCCATTCGCGAGGCCTTCGAGCAGTTGCGCACGGACGAGGCCATGCAACCCCTCGCCGATGCCGCACGCTGCCGGTCGGAGGCCGACTGGCTCATCGGAATCAACGGCACGCGGGCCATGACCGCCTTCAACAGCAAGGACGGAGGCTTCTTCCTGACGACGGTCGGGCGCGTGCAGACGCCGACGCTTGCCATCGTGGTCGAGCGCGAAGACCGCATCCGCAAGTTCGTGGCGCGGTCGTACTGGGAAGTGCACGCCAGCTTCGACTGCAAGGCGGGCACGTACGACGGGCGCTGGTTCGACCCGGACTTCAAGAAGCGCGAGGACGACGCCGAGGCCAAGGCCGAGCGACTGTGGGATGAAAACGCGGCGCAGGCGATCGTCGCGGCGTGCCAGGGCAGGCGCGGCACGGTCCGCGAGGAGTCCAAGCCCAGCTCGCAGCTCTCGCCTCTGCTCTTCGACCTCACCTCGCTGCAGCGGGAAGGCAATGCGCGCTTCGGATTTTCGGCGAAGACCACGCTGTCGATTGCGCAGGCGTTATATGAGCGGCACAAGGCGCTCACCTATCCGCGAACCGATTCGCGCGCGTTGCCGCAGGATTATGTCGATGTCGTGCGCAAGACCCTGGGCATGATGACGGGCGAGAAGAAGGGCAAGTCGCGCACCGGTGGCATCGCGGAGTACGCACCGTTCGCGGAGCAGATCCTCGAAAAGGGATGGGTGCGCCCGAACAAGCGCGTCTTCGACGATACGAAGATTTCCGATCACTTCGCAATCGTCCCGACACTGCAGCCCCCGGGCGTCCTGTCGGAAGCCGAACAGAAGATCTATGACCTCGTCGTGCGCCGCTTCCTGGCGGTGTTCTACCCGGCGGCGGAATATCTCGTCACGACACGCATCACGGAAGTCGAAAGCCACAAATTCAAGACGGACGGCAAGGTCCTGGTGGAGCCCGGCTGGCTCTCGATCTACGGCAAGGAAGCGCAGTCCGAGCAAGCCTCCCTCGTGGCGGTGGAAGCCGGGGAGAACGTGAAGACGCAATCCATCCGTGCCGACGGACTGCAAACCAAACCGCCCGCGCGCTACAACGAAGGAACGCTGCTGTCCGCCATGGAAGGGGCCGGCAAGCTCGTCGATGACGACGAACTGCGCGCGGCGATGGCCGGCAAGGGCCTGGGCACGCCGGCAACGCGCGCGGCCATCATCGAAGGCCTGATTGCCGAACGCTACCTTGTGCGCGACGGGCGCGAACTGCACCCGACCGCCAAGGCCTTTCAATTGATGACGCTGCTGCGGGGCCTGGGCGTCGATGAGCTGACGCTGCCCGAACTCACCGGCGAATGGGAACATCGCCTCGCGCTCATGGAGCAGGGGTCCCTGCGGCGCGACAGCTTCATGCGCGACGTCGCCAAGATGACCGAGCACATGGTCGAGCGCGCGAAAAGCTACGAATCCGACACCGTGCCCGGCGACTACGCCACCCTGCGAACGCCATGCCCGAAATGCGGCAAGACCGTACAGGAGAACTACCGCCGCTTCGCATGCACCTCCTGCGATTTCTCGCTGCCCAAGCATCCGGGCAGCCGCACCTTCGAATACGAAGAGGTCGAGCAGTTGCTGCGCGATGGCGCCATCGGACCGCTGACCGGCTTTCGCAGCAAGATGGGGCGCCCGTTTGCCGCTGCCTTGAAGCTCTCGCCCGAGTTCAAGCTCGAATTCGATTTCGGCAACAGCGATTCGGGCGACGACGCGGCCGAGGTGGACTTCAGCGGGCTTACGCCGCTCGGGCCTTGCCCGAAGTGCGGTTCGAACGTGTACGAGCAGCCGATGGCCTACGTTTGCGAGAAATCGGTCGGTGCCGCGAAGTCCTGCGACTTCCGCTCGGGACGGGTGATCCTCCAGCAGCCGATCGAAGCCGACCAGATGCGCAAGCTGCTGCTCGAAGGCAAGACGGACCTGCTGCGCAATTTCGTCTCGAATCGCACCCGTCGCAAGTTCGCCGCGTTCCTGATCCGCAAGCCGGATGGATCGACGGGCTTCGAGTTCGAGCCGCGCCCCGCGCGCGGCGCTGCCAAGGGCGCCAACGGCGCTGCCGAGGCGGCGACCGGCGCCGCGAAGACTGCACCGGCAAAGGCGGCGAAGAGCGCGGCCAAGGTGCAGGCCGAAGAACCCGAGGCGCCGGTCAGGACCGCTGCGCGCAAGACCGCGGCACCTGCGGCGAAGACGGCCACGAAGTCCGCAGCGAAATCGGCGCCGAAGGCGCCTGCGGCCAAGACTGCCGCAACGGTCGCCCGCGCAGCGCCACGCGCGGCACCCGCACGTGCCAGCAAGAGTGCAACGGCCGCCAAATCGGCGAAGAGCGCGAAGACAAGCCCCGCTCGGCGCACGTCTCGCTAGTCCTGCTGCGCTGCTTCGCAGCCATGCAGGGCAAGGCCCTGCGTAGCGCCGAAGGCGCGAAGCAGGGTGAATATTCACACCCGCATTGCGCGGGCCGCGCCTGCGGGGCAAGGTGGAGACATGACGACTTCCCCCTTGCAAAGCGGCGCAAGCGCCTCGGTTCTCACACTGGCGGAACTTGCACGAGAGCTTCCGGCCCTGCAACCGCCGCCCGCGTACCGCCTGAGCCTGGACAGCGGCATCCATTACCGCAATGTGCGTCACGCACTCGAGAATCCATTACGCGCTCGCGTGTCCACCTGGCGCAAGCTGCTCGCAAGCCTGCGCATCCACCTGCTTGCGGCGCCGCGAGTCGAGGACGTCATTTGGCCGGGCGAAGACAGCGCCGTGATCGGTTTCGACGATCATGCGAGCGCTCTTGTGGCGCCTTCGCGCGTGCATACGGTGAGTTCCTGGCGCATCGAGCGCCGGCACAGCCGCCTCGGCCTTGCCGCGCGTGCGGCGGTGTCGATCGATGCGCTCGGCGCGGTCGAGCGGGGGCGCGGCAATCTGGCGACACTGGCGAAGGTATGCGAGGCGCTGGGCGTGCAACTCCTGCACGTGCTGCCCGTGTCGCACGCTTCGCTGGAGGAACTCTGGCGCGAGCGCGCCGTCCGTTGCCTGGAAGAACCGGCGCAGTATTACAGGAGGGCGAGCATGGCATCGGCCGCCGCAATCGAACGCAGCAGCGACTTGTTCACGGCGTCGAACTCGAGCGGAACCGGCGAATCCTGCGGAATGACCGGCGCGGCGTTGCCGCATTCCATGCCCAGCACGATCTCCAGCAAAGGTGCATAAGGTCCACTGCGAAACACGAGCGCGTCGACGATCGCTGCCGGCAATCCCGCTTCACCAAGCAGGGACGGCAGGGGCTGCCCCGTGATCACGTCGAGCAGCGAGAACGCCCCGACGATGAAACATTCGTCGGCCTCCTGCCTTGGCCGCTTGCTGGCCAGGCACAGGTTTTCCATGCAATAGCCGCGGATCAGCGTCGTGAATATGAGGGGCGCCATGGGCCCCTCCTTGCTGGAGATGGCGAGGATGAGGATGAGCCATTTGATCAAGCGCTGGTAGCCGATCGATGTAATCGCCTGGCGCAACGAGGCGGTCGGCGCGCCGCGCCGGAACGCGACGCTGTTGGCCAGCGTAAGCAGCATGTAGGCGAGCAAAGGCTCGGCTTCGAATACCTTCTCGAGGGCGCGAATTTCGGCGTCGGCCTGCACGAGGCGCACGACCTCGAAGATCGCGCGCTGCGAAGGGGAAAGCTCGCGTTCCTTGCCGGCCAGCGGGTCGCACAGCGGCCAACCGACGACCAGATGGGCGCCATTGCCAAGCGCGACGTTCGCACGCGCCGGCGTGTCCGAGTCGGTTGCGAGCACGGGGATCGATGCCCAGCGGGCAATCGACGAGGGGCCGACCACGTACTGGAAGTACGACAACCGTGCCTCGGAAGGAACGTTCTCCTGCACGCGCAAGGCCTGGCGCAGGCCCTGGCCACGCGATTCGAACAGGATGCGCGCGCGTGCCTCGTCGTCGAGGTCGGCGGCGGGTATTTCCAACAGGACGTTACGCGGCGCCTTCCAGGAGGCCATGGCCGCATCGACGGCCGCAGCCAGCGGCGCGAGCAGGACCATTCCATGAGGGAAAGGCGTGGCGTCGTCGTCGACAAATGCGCGCACGACGCTTTCGAGCAGGGAACTCAAGGGTGCGGGGGTACCGTCGGGACGATTACGCAATTCGATTCGCACGCCTGCCGGCCTGCGGTCGCGCCCCACCAACACCTGCCACTGCAGCGCGAGCGAATCCAGCGCGACGGGCTCAGGCGTCGTGTCGTCGTTGGGCGTTTCGCCCGGATTTCCAGGCGGATGGTCGAACAAGGTGCGCTCCGCAGCCCTGCTTGCCGTGAGACGGCCGTCGCACGGTACCGGGCGATGCCAAAAGCTAGCCCAGGCACGGCTTTGCGGGTGTCGCGAGAAACAGGGTGACTTGCCGCCAGTTATGCGCATGCCTCGTGCGAGAATCGCGGCTTTTCGCCCGCCGCGACCCAAAATGCCGCTGTTTGCTGCAACCATCGCCTTGTCGGCGCTGCTGCTGTTCCTCGTCCAGCCCATCGTTGCCAAGCAGATCCTTCCCTGGTTCGGCGGCAGCGCGGGCGTCTGGTCCGTTTGCCTGGTCTTCTTCCAGACCGCACTGCTGGCGGGTTATGCCTACGCACACCTGCTCACGCGCAGCCTGCGCCCCGTGCGGCAGTTCCAGGTGCATGCGGTCCTCCTTGTCGCGAGCCTCGCCCTGCTCCCGATCATTCCCGCAGCCGCCTTCAAACCGCGTGGCGGGGAAGACGCGGCGATGGCGATCCTGGTCCTGTTGATCGTCACGATCGGCCTGCCGTATTTCCTGCTGTCCTCCACGGGCCCACTGCTCCAGGCATGGATCGCGCGGCGCTTTCCCGGGCGCAGCGTGTACCGGCTTTTCGCGCTTTCCAACCTCGGGTCCCTGCTGGGGCTGGTTGCGTTTCCGTTCCTCGTCGAACCCCTGCTCGACAGCCGCCGCCAGGCGATCACCTGGAGCGTGTCGTACCTTCTCTTTGTCGTGGCCTGTGCTTTTGCGGCGAATCTTTCGCGCAAGTCCTCCGAGGCGCCGCGCGAGTCTGGCGCAGCGCACGGCGCGCAGGTCGCTGGCGGGACCGATTCGGATGCGGCCGTAGCGGAGAGCGCGGCCGGCGGCGCAAGCAACGCCGCGTCGCGCTGGTCGGGGCCGGGTAGTGCCATGGTCTGGCTCGGACTTGCGGGCCTGGGCGTGGTGCTTTTGCTTTCGACCACGAACCAACTCCAGCAGAACGTCGCGTCGATTCCCTTCCTGTGGGTCCTGCCGCTGGCGTTGTACCTATTGAGTTTCGTGGTCGTATTCGAGGCGCGCAAGGGCCGCGGCTGGTACAACCCCAAGTGGGGCGTACCGCTCGCCCTGATCGCGGCACTGCTGATGGCTGGCGGCCTGTCGGCGAACAATGGCGTGCTCGATGTGAGCCTGGCCGTCCCGCTCTACTGCACCTGCCTGTTCATTGCCTGTGTTTTCTGCCATGGTGAACTCGCGGCGCGCAAGCCCGCGACCGCGGATCTCACGCGCTACTACCTGATGATCTCGGTCGGCGGCGCCTTGGGCGGCATATTCGTCGGCCTCGTTGCGCCACGCATATTCCCCTCCTTGTACGAGCTGCCGCTGGGCCTGCTGTTCGTGGCGGTCGCGGGCTTTCTCGCGGCGCTGCGCCGGCCGGGGCTTTCACGAGTCTGGATTGCCGGCCTGTGCACGCTATCCGTAGCCGCCGCGGGCGCGATCGCCTGGGCGGATTGGACCTATGTGCGCTTCCTCGATCGCGACCTCGTCCTGATGGAGCGCAATTTCTACGGGACGCTGCGCGTGCGCGAAGTCGATGAAGACGGCGTTCGCGTGCGTCGGCTGCTGCATGGCGTGATCCTGCACGGAGAGCAACCGATGAGCGGTCCGGAGCAAAACAAGCCGGGCTCCTACTACACCTCGACTTCCGGCGTTGGCATGGCGCTACTGCGCGCCCAGGAGCGCAAGCCCTCCGCACGCGTGGGCGTGATCGGGCTGGGGGTCGGCACGTTGGCGTCGTACGGACGCGCCAATGACAGCGTGCGCTTCTACGAGCTGGACCGCGACGTCGTGACCATCGCCAACGCCAGCTTCACCTACCTGCGTTCGAGTCCGGCGCGTATCGAAGTGGCGTTGGGCGATGCACGGCTGTCGCTCGAGGACGAATGGGAACAGGGCAAGCCGCAGCAGTTCGACGTGCTGGCAGTCGATGCGTTCTCGAGCGACTCGATTCCCGTGCACCTGATCACGCGCGAAGCGATCGAACTGTACGTGCACCATCTCGCGCCCGATGGAATCCTTGCGGTCCATATCTCGAATCGTTTCCTGGACCTGCAGCCCGTCCTCGCGAACATCGCCGGCGCGACGGGCTTTCGCGCCGTCCTGATCAACGACGATGTCGACGAGTCGCGCAGCAACGCCTCGAGCAGCGAATGGGTGCTGATCGCGTCCGATCCCCGGACGCTCGATGGCGGGCCGATCGGCGAGCACGGCGAAGCGCTGCGCCAGCAGGCGGATGTCGGCGTCTGGACGGACGGCTACAACAACCTGTTGCGCGTGGTGAAAAACACACCTTGGGAAGCGATCCAGCGGCTGGTCACCTCCTGGCGCGAAGATTCTTGATATCGTTGCACACGACGTGTCGTCCGATCGCCTTGCGACGCGCACGTTGCCACTCTTATTGATTCCCCGATGACCACCACTACCCGCAAGACACCTGCGAAGACTTCTGCCGCAAAAAGCGCCAGGAAGGCCGCCAAGGCCGCGAAGCGCGCTTCCAAGATCAGCGTGCGCAATTCCCGTATCCACGGTCGCGGCGTCTACGCCGCCCGGCCCTTGCGCAAAGGCGAGCGCATCGTCGAATACAAGGGCGAAATCATTTCCTGGAAGGAAGCGGACCACCGTCCCCCCTCCGACCCGGATGATCCCAACCACACGTTCCTGTTCTCGCTGGACGACGGCAAGCGCGTGATCGACGCCAATGTCGGCGGCAACGAAGCGCGCTGGATCAACCACTCCTGCGATCCGAACTGCGAGACTGAAGAGTCCGAGGAAGGGCGGGTGTACATCGAGGCCCTGCGCGACATCGCCAAGGGCGAGGAGCTGCACTACGACTACTGCCTGATCGTCGACGAGAAGCTGACGAAGAAGCTCAAGAAGCAGTACCTGTGCCTGTGCGGCGCCGAGAACTGCCGCGGCACCATGCTGGCCAAGCAAAAGAAAAAGAAGAAAAAGAAGTGATCCGGCGCGCGACAAGCGCGCGTCGCGATCAACCGGCCTTGCGGCTCGGCGTCGAAACCCGGTCGTCCAGCGACATCGCCGCCATGTACAGCACGCGGATGCACTCGAGGGCCATCCAGGCGAGCAGGGTGGCGCAGACGGTGCGCAGAGCGGCGTAGGCGAGCGACTGCGCCGTGAAAACGCCGGCACCAAAGATCCATTCGAAGGCAATTCCGACGGCAAGGGCGAATTTGAGCATGGGCAGACTCGTGGGTTTCCCCCACTCTTTCGGCCTGCCGTGCCAAATCTTTAGCTACTCCCCAAGGATGAGAGGGCGTCGAGCACTTCCTGGGTGGACAGGATTTCGGGGAACAGATGCGGCCGGCCGGTCCGGTCGTACAACAGGTACATCGGCACGCCGCTTCGGGAAAAACGCTCCAGCTCGTGGGTGATGGTGTCGTCGCGCCGCGTCCAGTCGGCACGCATGCGCACCACACCGGCCTTGCGGAAGGCCGCTTCGACGCGTGCATCGTGCAGCACCAGGCGTTTGTTCGCCTGGCAGGTGATGCACCAGGCAGCGGTGAAATCGACGAAGACAGGCGAACCGTGGGCAAGCGCCTCATGCTGGGCATCAGGCGACCATCCCGACCAGCCGGCCGCGTCCTCGCCCGCACCCGCGCCCGCCAAGGCAACGGATCCCGTCTGGCGCGTAGCCGGCGCAGCGGGGTGGGACAGCGAGAGCACGATCGCTGCCGCACCGACAGCCGCCGCACCGGCAACCCAGCGGAAAGGACGCGCCCCGCGCTGCGCCAGTCCCAGCGCCCAAGCAAACAAGGCAAGGATCACGAGAGCGGCCATCACGGTTGCGGTGGCATCGACGTCGACCTGCTGGGCCAGGACCCAGAACAGCCAGACGCAGGTGAGGAACATCGGGAACGCAAACAGTTGCTTGAGCCGCTCCATCCATGCGCCAGGCCGCGGCAGGCGAGCGAGCAAGCCGGGTACCCAGGCGATCACGACGTAGGGCGCCGCCATGCCCGCGCCCAGCGCGCCGAAAATCGACAGCGCGATGCCGGCACTCTGTGTGGCCGCCACGCCGAGGGCCGCGCCCATGAACGGCGCCGTGCAGGGCGAAGCAACGAGCGTCGCGAGCACGCCTGTCGCAAAGCTGCCGCGCAGGCCCGGGCCGTCGATCGACTGCGCCGCCTGCGTGTTCGCGAGCCCCGAGCCCAGGGTGAATTCGAAGGTGCCCAGAAGGTTCAGGCCGATCAGGAAGAACAGCGCCAGCAGGCCGGCGATGACGGCCGGTGACTGCAACTGGAACCCCCATCCGACCTGCGAGCCGGCGGCGCGCAAGGCGAGCAGCGCGCCGGCCAGGGCGAGGAAGCTGAGCACGACGCCGACCGCGTACGCCAGACCGTGCGCCCGCAGGCGAGCGTGCGGTTCGTCGCGGTGACGGATCAATGCCATCAGCTTGAGCGAAAGCACCGGAAATACGCAGGGCATCAGGTTCAGGATCACGCCGCCGAGGAACGCCCCCGCGAGCGCAAGAAGGATCGACGGCGACTCGCTGGAAGCAGGCGCGGCGGCTGGCGTCGCGGTCGCGGTTGCCGTCGAATCGACCGGGGAAACCGAATTCAACGCCTGTGTCGCCGCGCCAGTCGCAAAGGGCGCACCGCTTGCGCCGGACGCGGCACTGCCAGGCGCGGACCCCGCGCCAGGAGTCTTCGAAGCTCCCGGTGCGGCGACCTTGGCCGGGGAGACACCCTTGGGAATTGCAACATCGATCATCGCGACCCAACCGTTGGCGCCTTGCCCGGGACCGCCGTCGGCCACCAGGACCCCACGCAAAGAGCGGAATCCGGCTTGCACCGGGGTCACCAATTGCAGGCGCAAGCTGATTGCGTCGCCGTGCACGGCGAGCGTCTGGTCCGCCGCGGGCACGATGCGCTCGGCTTCGAGGGGAAAGAATTCCAGCGTCTTGGGGGCGACGCCCGCGCGGGTAAACGCGAGACGCAATGCGTCGTCCTTGACGCTCACGCGCGCCTGGTCGAGCGTCGTCGCCAGCGGGATGCGGGTCTTGGTGTAGGCAAACGCGGGTGCATCGGCACTCGCGTGCAAGTCGGCTGCCGCACGAATCGGCAGTGGGAGGCTGAGGTCATGGCCACCGGGAATGCATTGATCGCTGCAGACCAGCCAGTCCGCATGCGCCGTGAAGTTCGCCGTGCTACCCACGACCGCGCCGGCGGGGATTCGAATCGTCACCGGTAGCAGGACTTCACCCTCGAATCCGTAATTCGCGAGGTTGCCGACCGGCAGCTTTTGCGGCGCCGGCCATTCGATGGGCCCCGCCACATAGCCAGGATCGAGCTTCCACTGGATCCGCGTCGGCAAGCCAGCGTCGCCGGGAATGACCCAATAGGTATGCCAATGCGGGGCGTGACGAAGGCGCAGGGCAAGGTGTGCTTCGCCTCCAGGAGCGACTCCATCCTGCTCGGCCACCAGGGAAGCCTGGACGTAGTCGGCCGTGGGATCCATGCCCGGGATCGCTTGCGCGCCTGTGGCGGGCAAGAGGACCAGACCCGCAACAATAGCCGGCGCCGCTGCGGCAAATAGCGCCCTGGTTGCCGTAACTTTCATGAAAAACATGCCATTACCACCGAAGATTCCTTGGTGCCGCGGTGCGGCAATCACGCACCGTCACGATGTACATTCCGGTACGGTCGGAAAACCTTGGACCAGCGCGCGGATACCGAGTTTCTCACGGAGAAAGCGTACGGAACCTGACAAAAGCGGGGAAACACCCTATGCGTCCCTTGCACCACCATGGCGTCATGGATGAATAGACTTTACCCTTGGCAGACATTTGACTTCAGTCGTACAGGTAACTACGGAGGTTCGGTTGCGCGTTTTGATCGTAGAGGATGACCCGGCGCTTGGTCCGTCGACGGCCCGGGGATTGGAGTTGGAAGGCTTCGCGGTAGACCTGCGCACCGACGGGGAAAGCGCGAACGACGCATTGATCGCGCAGAAATACGACGGCATCGTGCTGGACCTGGGGCTGCCCGGAATTCCGGGAGAAGAACTGCTGCGTACCTGGCGCGAACGCTACGACTACACGCCGGTCCTGATCCTGACGGCACGTGGCTTCGTGCTCGACCGCGTGCGCCTGCTCAACCTGGGCGCGGACGATTACCTCGTGAAGCCCTTCGACCTGCTCGAGCTCAGCGCGCGCATGCGCGCGCTGGCACGGCGCCAAGGCAACAGCAAGGAGGAGGCGACGCTCGAGTGCGGTCCGCTGCTGCTTTCGCGCAGCGAACACGTCGCCGCATGGAACGGCACGCGCGTGGAGCTCACCAAGCGCGAATTCCGCATTCTCGACACCTTGCTGCGCAATCGCGACCGCGTGCTCAGCCGCAAGCAGCTCGAGGAAGCGCTGTATGGCTGGGGCGAGGAAGTCGACAGCAATGCGATCGAAGTGCACGTTCACAACCTGCGCCGCAAGTTCTCGCGCGACCTGATCGAAACGGTACGAGGTGCGGGCTATCGCCTGAACCAGAATGCCGAACGCCAATAGCCTCGATGCCCGGGATGCCCGTTCGGAGCAGGCCGTAGCGGGCGGCGGCCGCGCGTGGTCGCTGCGCCGGCGCCTGATCCTGCTTGCCTCGGCGGTCACGGCCACCGCCTGGTTGGTTGGCGGTTCGGTCATGTATGTGATCGAGCAGCACGTCAGCGATGCGCTGTTCGACCAGCGCCTGCGCGACATCGCCAGTGCGCTGCTCACCTTCGCCGACCACGAGATCAGCGAATTGCAGGCCGCGGGCGGCGACATCGTGCACCTCGAGGGCGCGTTGACCTTGGGCGCGCGCTATCACTATCAGATCTGGTCCAACGACGGCGAACTGCTGCTCGTGAGCATCGGCACGGTGCGCCAGCCTTTCGCGCCCTTCAACGAGCCGGGCTTCTCGACACGCGAGATCGACGGCCGGACCATGCGCGTGATCACCCTGCCCTCCGACGACGGCACCAAGCTGCTCGAGGTCGCGGAACCCGTCTCGGCGCGTTCGGCGGGCTTCGACACGGGCCTCGCCTACCTGACGTTTCCCTTGTTCCTGTCGCTGGCCCTGCTCATCGGCGTAAGCGCGCTTCTCGTCGGACGGGCCACCCGTGCCCTGCGCGAGTCCGCGCGCGAGGTGACGCAGCGTTCGCCCGATGACCTGCGGCCGCTCGCGGTCGCCGGGCCTCCCGAGGAGCTCACCCCGATCATCGCCGCGATCAACTCGCTTTTTGCGCGCATCGAGAATGCGCTCGCGGCCGAGCGCCGCTTCACGTCGGCGGCGGCCCACGAGCTGCGCACGCCGCTGGCCGCGATCAAGATCCAGGCGCAGGTCGCGATGCTCACGCGCACGGACTCCGAGCGCAAAGTCGAGCTCGAGCGCCTGATGGCCACGATCAACAACGCCGCGCACATGATCGACCAGCTGCTGACCATGTCGCGTATCGACGGCCTGATCGCGCTGCGCGCGCAGTCCGCGCGACTGCAACTGGACGCGGTCGCGGCGCATGTCATCGACGAGCTGCGGGCGGTCGCCGCACGCCGCGAGCAGGTCTTCGAGGAGAATCTCGCGGCGGCGGATATCGAAGGACTGGAGTTTGGTGTCGCCGTGCTCTTGCGCAACCTGATCGACAACGCCTTGCGCTACAGCCCGCAAGGAGGCAGGATTCGCCTGAGCACCGGCATGCAGGGCGATTATTGCTTTGCCAGTGTGGAAGACACGGGGCCTGGCATCCCGCCGGAACAGCGCAAGCGCGTATTCGAGCGCTTTTACCGGCTGCCCAGCAACGCCGGCGTCGAAGGTTGCGGCATCGGGCTGTCGATCGTCCAGGCCGTCGTTGAAATGCACCATGCCCAGATCGAGCTGGACCGGTCCGAACTGGGTGGTTTGCGTGTTACGGTCCGCTTTCCTGCCATGCCGCCAAGCCCTGCCGCCTACCCGGTCGGGGCCACGGGCCACCCCTCTCCTGTACTGGTAGGGTAATTTTCGCGGGCTATGCTCGCCCACCGGGGTTTTTCCGCCCTCCCCGGTACCCTACCCATGCAAAGGTAGGGTTTTCCCCCTCACTATTTCGGACTAACTGGTGGTTGCCAACCACCTAGCCGGGTAGTAACGTTCGTATCCCGTCACGGCATAACGTACTTGCGGTATCCGCTGGTACATACCGGTAGGGCGGCGCAATACAGGTAGTACCCATTTCGGGCGAGCGGATTCCAATTTCGAGCTCCGCACTACCGACAGCAAGGAGGAGTGGTCGTGCCTTGTACCGCATTTGCAGGTAAGCCCTGTTCGTCTCTAGCGATTCATTCCCCATATTCTCGTGTCCGCGCTGGGGGATTTACCCTAATTGAATTGTTGGTCGTGGTCGTGATCATCGGCCTGCTTGCCGGCCTGGTTGCTCCCCGCTATTTCGGACAGGTGGGCAAGTCCAACGTGAATATCGCCCGCGCGCAGATCGACTCGCTCGGCAAGGCGCTCGACCAATACCGGCTCGACATCGGTGCGTACCCGACCTCCGACCAGGGGCTGCAGGCACTTGTTGTGAAGCCCGATGGCGTCGATCGGTGGCAGGGTCCCTACCTCGCCAAGCAGGTTCCCCCCGACCCCTGGGGTCGTCCCTATCGCTACAAGGCGCCCGGCGACCACGGTGACTATGACCTGTTTTCCTACGGCGCCGACGGACAGCCCGGCGGAACCGGTGAGAACCAGGACGAAACCTCGTGGGACGTAGCGCCCGCGACAAAGAGTCAATAGGAAGCACGGGGCCGATGAGCCACACATGAGCGAAGCCGCGTCGACTCTCTTCGAAGTCATTGCGGTCGCACCGCATGGCGCCCTGCAGACCGAGCGCCTGCGCGCCAGCAACGAACGCCAGGCGTCGGAGCAGGTGCAATTGCGCGGCCTGCGCGTCCTGTCCTGTCGTGCTCTGGCGGGCGGCGGCGGCGAGCGCAAGGCGTGGCGTGGATTCATGCGGGCCAGGCTCGATGTCGGCTTGTTCACCGATGAGCTCGCGGCGCTGCTCGATGCCGGGCTGGGCATGGTCGACACGCTGCGCACCCTTGCACAGAAGGAACGCGAGACCCGTTCGCGTGAAGCCCTGGAAGCGGTCACGCGCGACATCACCGAGGGCTTGCCCTTGTCGCGCGCGTTTTCCAATCGCTCCGAATTCTTTCCGCCGTTGCTGGTCGCCTCGATCGCGGCAAGCGAACAGACCGGCGACCTGGTATCGGCCCTGCGTCGCTATTCGACGCACCTGGAAACGATGCGCCTGCTGCGCGGCAAGCTGGTTGGCGCAGCGGTGTACCCGGCCTTGTTGCTGGGGGTCGGTGCCCTCGTCGTGTTCTTCCTGCTGGGCGTCGTGGTGCCGCGCTTTTCGGTCCTGCTCGAAGGCTCGAAACATGAACTGCCGCTCGCCTCGAGCATTCTTCTGTCCTGGGGCAAGCAAGTCGCCAGCCATCCCTTGCTGTTTGCCGGCGGCTTCGTCGCGGTCGTCGTCGGAATCGTCGTCGGCCTGATCCGCGCGGCGCGCAGCGGCTGGCAGATCCCCGGCTTGCAGCGTGCCTGGCTCATCGGCTCGCTGGTGCGACTGTTCCGCCACGCGCAGTTCTATCGCACGTGCGCGATGCTGGTCCAGGGCGGCATTCCGGTGCTGCGCGCGTTTGAAATGAGCCGGCGTCTCCTGGCCGAGGAAGACCAGCAGCAGCTCGATATCGCACGGCGGCAGATTTCCGAAGGCCGGCCGATCGGACCCGCGCTGTCGCAGGCGGGCATCGCCGACACGGTCTCGCTGCGCATGCTCGAGGTCGCCCAGCGCACAGGCCGCCTGGCCGACGTGCTCGGGCGCATCGCCGCCTTCCAGGAGGCGGCGCTGGGCCGCGCCATCGACATGGCCGCGCGCCTGGTGGAACCCGCACTCATGATCCTCATCGGCCTCGTGATCGGCGCGATCGTCGTGCTGATGTACATGCCGATCTTCGACCTCGCCACGAGTCTCCAGTAGGAATGTTCGAGCCATGAACGCGCCCGCCCAACTCAACGCGATCCTGTCCGACGAATTGGTACGCCAGGTCGTCGAGACTGCCGGTGGACGCCGGCCCATCGAAGTGCTGTCCGAGCGCCTGGGCTTGAGCGGTCAGCCGCTGGTCGCGACCGCTTCGCCGTATTTCGGGCTGAAGGCGATGGAGCTGGCCGAGATGCGCGCCTGCAAGGCCGACTTCGAGGCGATCAGCTTTCTCGAATCGAGCCAGCGCGTGTGTCTCGCTCTCACCGGTGCCGACGAGCGCGAATACGTCGTCCTCACCGACCCTCTCGACACGCGTACCCGCTCCTGGGCGGCCGAGCGCATGCGCCGGCGCCGGCGCAACGTCATAGTGTGGGCGCTGGCCTCGACCGAGGACGTTCGCGCCTACCTGACCCAGGCCGAGCGCAGCATGCGCGCAATGGATTCGGTGAGCGTCGGCAATGCGGCCGGCGCGAACGCATCCAGCGGTGCCGTGTCGGTTGCTCTGGCCGATATCAGCGCATCGAGCAGCCCGATCGTGCGCCTCGTGGACTCGACCATCCACGATGCGCTCAAGGCGCTGGCGAGCGATATCCATATGGAGACGCAGCACACCGGCCTGATCATCAAGTATCGCGTCGATGGCGTGCTCGAGGTGATCAAGCGCGTCGACGGCCTGGATGCCGCACACCACGTCCTGTCGCGGATCAAGGTGCTGGCCGAGCTCGATATCGCCGAGCGCCGCATTCCGCAGGACGGCCGCTTCAAGGTGTCGGTCGGCGAACGCGAAATCGACCTGCGGGTCTCGATCATGCCCAACCTGTTCGGCGAAGACGCGGTGCTGCGGATCCTGGACCGCAACAACCTGGGCGGCGAGGCGCGCCAGATCCGCCTCGAGGCGCTGGGCTTCGAGCAGCACGTGCTCGACTTCGTGCGCCGCCTGTCCGCGCTGCCTCACGGCATGCTGCTGGCGACCGGCCCCACCGGCAGCGGCAAGACGACGACGCTCTACGCGGCGCTCACGGAAATCAACACCGGCATCGACAAGATCGTGACGATCGAGGATCCGGTCGAGTACCAGGTCAAGGACGTGCTGCAGATTCCCGTCAACGAAAAGAAGGGCCTGACCTTCGCGCGCGGCCTGCGTTCGATCCTGCGCCATGATCCGGACAAGATCATGGTCGGCGAGATCCGCGATCCCGAGACGGCGCAAATCGCCGTGCAGGCGGCGCTCACCGGGCACCAGGTGTTCACGACCGTGCACGCGAACAATGTGTTCGACGTCATGGGTCGTTTCGCGAACATGGGCGTCGACACCTACAGCTTCATGTCGGCACTCAACGGGATCGTCGCGCAGCGACTCATCCGCATCAACTGTCCGCGTTGCGCCACCCCGTACCGGCCGACTGCCGACATGCTCGAACGCTCGCGCATCGACCCGCGCGCCGCCTACACCGCCAAATTCCGTCGCGGGATCGGTTGCGCGCACTGCCGCGGCACCGGCTACAAGGGGCGCCGCGCCATCGCCGAGACCCTGGGCATGAACGACAAGTTGCGCGACCTGCTGGGCGAGCGCGCACCGCTTTCGCAGGTCAAGGCCGAAGCGCGCGCAAACGGCTACCAGGCCTTGCGCGAAGCGGCACTCGCGTCCGCCATGGCCGGCGACTCCACTCTCGAGGAAATCAATCGTGTTACGCCCATCGAGTGAGCAGTCCGGCAAGGCCGGCGACCCGCGCGCCGCGCAACAAGGCGCGGCCGCCGGCACGGCCGTTGCCCCGGCGATGAACAAGGCTGCCGCGCCGGCAACCCAGTCCGCTGCGCTCGCCGCTCCGAAGCCCGCGCCGCAAGCACAGGCCACGCAAGCCAAGGCTGTGGAGAAGGCGCCGCCCGCGCCCCAGGCGGTCGCGAACAAGCCGGTGGAAAAAGCAAAGTCGCCTGCGCCCGCGACACAGCCCGCCACTGCGGCTGCGCCAGCCTCGCAACCCGCAAAGCCCGCCAAGGCTTCGCGCTGGGGATTCGGGCGCTTCCTGCGTGCCCGGATTGGCTCGTATCAGGTCCAGGTGGAGCTGTGCGCCAACCGCAAACAACCCCAGTTGCTTGCCGCGGTCGTCAATTCCCTGGGCGCAGACACCCTGGACGATGCCGGCCAGGGCGGGACGCCAACCGACCTCGCCAAGGCGATTGCGGCCATCGCCCCGGCACTTGCCGCGCTCCAGGCGAAGCTGCAATCGGAAGGCGCCAAGGGTTTGAAAGGACTGAGTTGCGACGTCGTGATCGATGATTCGTGGATGCTCTACGACGTCGTGCGCGCAGACCTGCGCGGACTCTCGCCTGGCGCGGCCGACGACTTGATCGGCGCCTCGCTGGCCGACGTGGCGGGCGTTTCGGCCAGCGAACTCTCGGCGCGCTGGCAGGCGCAAGGCAAGAGCGCGTACACGCTCGCTTGCGGGCTGCCCGCCAACGCATTGCCGGTCCTGACCGAGACACTGCGCGCGCATGGCGTCACCGCGGGCACGATCGAAGGGGAATTCGTGCACGAATACAACGCGCACCGCGAACGCCTCGAGCCCAAGTGCTCGGTGATCGCGCTGGTGCGCGAGGCCGGCGCGCAGCTTGCGATCCTCGTCGACGGCAACCTCACTTCGATGAGCTTCGAGTTCGGCGTTGGCTCCGCGAAGGAGCTGGAACTGCGCGGCCGCGGCCTGCTGCGCGTCGCCGGTGTCGGTGGGGACAGCGGCGCGCGCTTTTACGCGATGTCGGCACCGGGCTGGAAAGCGCCCGAGCCGTGGGTTTCGATTCCGCTTGCGGCGTGACGCGGAGGGAAAACATGTCAGCCAAGCTCGCCCGACTCGACCTGAACTTCGCATCCGCCCGGCGCAATGCGCCGATGGGCTGGATCCTGCTTGCACTCGGTCTGATGGCCGCAACTGTCGCCGGCGTTCAATTCCGCTCCGCTCATGCCGAGCGTCTCATGCAGGCAGGCGATCTGACGTCGCTCGCCGCCAAGCTCAGCCCGCCACGTGTCGCGGACAGCGCAACTCCGAACGATTCGCGCGCGGCCAAGGCGGCCGTGGGCGTGGCGCGTGACCTGCAGGTGCCTTGGTCCGAACTGCTCACGGCGCTCGAGTCGGTCCAGGCCAAGGACGTTGCCCTGCTCGGGGTCGAACCGTCGCCGATCCGGCACAACGTGCGCATCACCGCGGAAGCGAAGAACACGGACGCGATGCTCAATTACGTCGATGCATTGCGCGGCGATTCCTTCCCCGAGGTCAACCTGTCCTCCCACCAATTCGAGACGAATACGCCAGGCGACCCCGTGCGTTTCGTCGTCCAGGCGCGCTGGAGGTCACAATGAGCGCATTGAACATCGCCCTGAACGAGGGCCGGCGCATGGCGCAACGCGTGCACGTGCGCCTGGGCGCGAACGGCCTGTTGGGCGTCGGCCTGGTCGCGATCGCCGTGATCGGCCTGCTGTACGCGCAGCGTGCGCAGGATGACGCAGTGCGCCTGCAGGCGGAGGCGGAGCATGCGCGCACGCGCGTCGCTGCCGCCGCCGCGCACCCCGTCGAGAACCTGGCGCCCGCCGAACGGCTGGCACGCTTCCAGAACTGGTTCCCGACGGTCGACACGACGACCAATGACCTGCGCAAGATCTTCCGCGCCGCGCAGACCAGTCACCTGGAACTCTCGAAAGGCGAATACAGCCTGACGCCGATCGACGGCTCCGGCGGTCTGCAGAAATTCGACGTCATCCTGCCCGTCAAGGAGCACTACGGCGCGGTCAAGAGTTTCGTTGCCGATGTGCTCAACGAATTGCCGCACGCCAGTCTTGCCGAACTGCGCGTCGAGCGCCAGGCGGCGGGCGCCGACGAGCTCGATACGCGCGTGCACTTCATCCTCTATTACCGGACGCGTGCAACGTGAAACCCCAGGGCAAGCAATGGCTGCGTTACGGCTTGCTCGCAATCGCGGGCGCCGTAACCTTCTACCTCGCGTTCCGTCCGGGCGAGGACGAGGACAGCAGCGTCGTGCAGGCGGTCGCGCGCAACGTCAATGCCGCGTCGACCGACGCCGGAGGATCGGCCGCGCCGCGCACCTCCGAGAAGTCCGTCGACGCGCCGGACGTGCCCACGCGCTCGCTGGTTTCCGAAGACGCGCGCACGGATCCTTTTGCCCCCCGGGGCTGGACGCCACCACCACCTCCGCCCCCGCCGCCGGCGCCCGTCGCCCCGCCCCCACCGCCACCGCCGCCGGAGGCGCCGCCGATCCCGTTCAAATTCATCGGGCAGATCGAGGACAAATCCGCGAAGCCTGCCGCCTTCATCACCAAGGGGGAGGCGCTGTTCGTCGTGCACGTCGGCGACGTGGTCGAGAACACGTACCGGGTCGAATCCTTCAACTCCGCCCAAGTGGTGGTCACCTATCTGCCGCTCAAGCAGCGGCAAACGATCGACGTCTCTGGAGGCTAGAAATGCGCACTGCTATCCCGTTCGCCCTGGTCGCATCTCTGCTGCTTCTGGCAGGCTGCGCCGCGGAACGCGACCATAACGAAGGCATGAAGGATATGGCAGCGGGCAATCCGAACGAAGGCCTGGTGCTGCTCGCACGTGCCAGCCGTGCGGAGCCGACCAATACCCAGTATCGCCTCGACTTCCTGCAGCAGCAGGCACTGGCCGAGCGCGACTTCCTGACCAAGGCGGACGAGGCGCGCCGCAACGGCCAGCTCGAGGAAGCCCGCCAGAGCTACCTCTCGGCCCTGCGCGTCAGTCCGAATTCCGATCGCGCCCTGCGCGGCATCTCGAACGTCGAGATGGACATGCGCCACGTCGCGATCATTGCGGAGGCGCAACAGCTCATGAACGCCGGCAAGCTCGAGGATGCGGGCGGTCGCCTGCACAAGGTGCTGCTGGAGAATCCATCGAACGTGACCGCGCAGAAGTTGATGACGCAGCTCACCGAAAAGCAAGAGGCGGCGGACCAGGCCCGGGCGGCGCAGATCGCCGCGAACTCGGTCATGAAGAAGCCCGTGTCGCTGCAGTTCCGCGATGCCAACCTGCGACTCGTGTTCGAGGCCTTGTCGCGCACGACCGGCCTGAATGTGATCTTCGACCGCGACGTCAAGGCCGACCTGAAAACGACGATTTTCGTGCGCGACGCCTCGGTCGACGACACGGTCGACATGATCCTGCTGCAAAGCCAGCTGGACAAGAAGGTGCTGAACGCGAACACGCTGTTCATCTACCCGGCTACCGCCGCCAAGCAGAAGGAATACCAGGACCTGGAGATCCGCGTGTTCCAGCTCTCGAACGTCGACGGCAAGTACATGCAAACGGTGCTCAAGACCGTGCTCAAGGCCGCCGACATGTCGCTGGACGAGCACAGCAACACGCTCACGCTGCGCGCGACGCCCGACATGATCGCGATCGCGGAAAAGCTCGTCGCGGCGCACGACCTGCCCGATCCCGAAGTCATGCTGGAAGTCGAGGTGCTCGAAGTTTCGCGCGACCGGACGACCGACCTGGGGATCCAGTGGCCCACCAGCGAGACGATTTCAACGCCTTCCCCCACCACCGGTTCGCTCACCCTGCACGCACTGAACCACACGCCGCTGAACCTGTACGGTGCGACGGCACTCACCGGAACGCTCAACCTGAGCATGCAGGACAGCGATGTCAACACGCTGGCAAGCCCACGCATCCGCGTACGCGACAAGGAAAAGGCCAAGATCCTCATCGGCGACAAGGTCCCGGTGATCACGAACTCGGTGACGCCGGTCGCGACCGGATCGCCGGTGGTGACGGGATCGGTGACCTACCTCGACGTCGGCATCAAGCTCGATGTGGAGCCGCACGTGTACCTGGAAGGCGACGTCGGCATCAAGATGAGCATCGAGGTCAGCAATATCGTCAAGGAAATCACGAATACGGCCTCGGGTTCGCTGGCGTACGAAATCGGCACGCGCTCCGCGCAGACCAGCCTGCGCCTGCGCGACGGCGAAACACAGATCCTCGCCGGCCTGATCAACGACCAGACGACCGCGACCAGCAACTACCTTCCGGGTCTCGGCCAATTCCCGATCCTCGACAAGATCTTCGGCAACGACAGCCGCGACCACAACAAGGACGAGATCGTCCTGTCGATCACGCCGCACGTGCTGCGCGCTCCCGCGATCGCCGACCGCCGCGACCGCGAGTTGTTCTCGGGCAGCGAATCGACGGTCCGCGAAAATCCGCTGCGCCTGGACCCGGTCGGCTCGGTGAGCAATTCGACCGGAACCACGCCCATTGCTCCGGTCGTACCGGGCTTCGTCGGCGGTGGCGGCACCGGTGTGCCGGCATCGCCCGCCGATAACTCGCGGGCCGTTACGGACCCACGAGCCAGCGGCACGGCAATCCGCCACCAGGCTCCGGCGCCGGGTTCGACCTGGCCGCCGGGAGGCAAAGCCGGCGATCCTGGCGTGATGGTGCTGCCCGGCGGCGACGCGCCTGCCGACAACAATCCGCCGGCGGCAACGCCCGTGGAACCAGCGCCCGCTGCGCCGGCACCTGCGCCGGCACCCGACGCACCGCCGCCCGCACCGCCCGCGGGCAGCAACTAAGCGCGAATCGACGCCGAATCGAAGCGAGCGCCATGATTCGACTCCGTCCCCGCATCCGCGTGCCCCAGCATGGGTTCACGCTGATCGAGCTCGTGGTCACCTTGACGCTCGTCAGCGTGCTGGCGCTCGTTGCCGTGCCGCTGTATGAGGTGACGGCGACGCGCGCAAGGGAATCGGAGTTGCGCACCGCCTTGCGCACGATCCGCTCGGCACTGGACGCATACAAGTACGCGACCGACAACGGCTACATCTCGAAGGGAACGGTCGATTCCGGTTATCCGCCGTCCCTCCAGCTGCTGGTCGACGGCGTCGACACCGTGGCTGCGCCCGTCAATGGCGTGGGCAATGTGAACGGCAACGCAGGTGTTGCCATGAACGGCGCCCCCGGCATGAGTGGCGGCCAGGCGGGCGGCGTCAATTTCAACACGAACGGCACCAGCCAGAACAACAGCGCGAACTCGGCCGGGGCGATTCCCTCGCGCATGGTGTTCCTGCGCCAGGTACCGCGTGACCCGTTCTACGAGGATCAGAGCGTGGCGCCGAACCAGCAGTGGAATCTGCGCGCCTATGGTTCATCGCCGGGCGACTTCGGCGAAGGCGCCGATGTATACGACGTCTCGTCCAAGAGCACGGCCGTCGGGCTCAACGGCGTTCCGTACAAGGATTGGTGAGATGCGCGCGCCGACCAGAGGTTTTCGGACGACCGCCGCCAGCCTGCGCCGCATGCGGGGTTTCACGCTTGTCGAGCTGATGGTCGTGATGGTGCTGATCGCGCTGCTGCTCACCCTGGCCGTGCCGCGCTACTTCGGCGCGGTTGATCGAGGCAAGGTGTCCGTGCAGCGCGAGAACATCGCGGCCATCCGCGACGCGATCGACAAGTTCTATGGCGACCAGGGCAAATATCCGGACGCCTTGCAGGATCTCGTCGAAAAGCGCTACCTGCGCGAGATTCCCGTGGATCCTGTGACCGACAAGCGCGACTGGGTGACAGTCGCGCCGGCCGACACCAGTCTCACCGGCATCTATGACATCCAGAGCAAGGCGGCCCAGGCCGAGGAGAAGCCCGATGGCCAGTAATCGGTCCGCGTCGATGGCGCCGCGCGCGCAGCGCGGCCTGGTGCTGATTGCGCTGCTGCTCATGCTCATGCTCGTGGGCGTGGGCGCGCTTGCCGCGGGCGAGCTCTGGTCGACCGCGCGCAAGCACGAGCGCGAGGTCGAGTTGCTGTGGGTTGGCGACCAGTACCGCCACGCGATCGAGTCGTACTGGAAGACGACGCCCGGTGCGCGCAAGATCCTGCCCCAGTCGATCGACCAGCTCCTCGAGGACGACCGGTTCCCGACGCCGATCCATCACCTGCGTGCGAAGTATCGCGATCCGATGGCCGAAGACGGTGAATTCGAGCTGATCGTCGTCAACAACGCGCTGGTCGGCGTGCGCTCGACGTCCAAGGAAGTGCCGATGAAGCACGCCCAATTCCCGCGTCGCTATGTGCAGTTTGCGGAGGCGCAGGACTATTCGCAGTGGCAGTTCGTATTCATTCCGCCCAGTTCCCGTGGTTACCGAAGCAGTAGTCCTTTGTCGACCCCGAGTCCCGGTGCTACTCCGGCCTTATCCGGGCAACCTTGATTGCTACCATTCGCCACCGAAAGACGAATTTATGAAGAACCGAATACTGATTGCCGAGGATCACAACCTGCTGCGGCAGGGGTTGCGCTCCCTGATCAGCACATTGCCGGACTTCGAAGTGATCGGCGAGTGCAAGGACGGCAAGGAAGCGGTACGACTCGCGCTGACACTTTCGCCGGTCGTCATTCTCATGGACCTGTCCATGCCCGGACTCAACGGCATCGAGGCGACGGCGCAGATCAAGCGGCGCATGCCGGAGATCAAGGTCGTCGCGCTGACGTCCTACAAGACGGACGAATACGTGCGCGAGGCGCTGCGCGCCGGCGCCGATGGCTACATCCTCAAGGATGCCTCGTACGACGAGCTCGTGATGGCGCTACGCAGCGTGGTCGGCGGCAAGAAGTTCCTCTCGCCCGACGTTTCCGGACATCTCGTCGACAACTACCTGAACGGCAATCGGCCGGAGACCAAGACCGCACCCTGGGACAAGCTCACCGCGCGCGAGCGCAGCATCCTCAAGCTCATCGCCGAGGGGCGCACCAATCGCGCGACCGCCGAGTTCCTGAACGTCAGCCCGAAGACGGTGGAAAAGCACCGTGCCAACCTGATGCGCAAGCTGGGGCTGCGCAACGTCTCCGAGTTGACCCTGGTCGCACTCGAGAGTGGCCTGATCGAGCGGCCGGGTACGGTTTCGCGCCTGCTGAGCAGCGACACGATCGACGGCCGCTGGGGTGACCCGGAACCCAAGGAAGCGCAGGCCGTCGGCCTGTAAGGCGGCAGGGCTGAACCGGCCGCCAATCCCCAGGGAACAGAAATTGCGTCCTTCCGCGAAGTCGACATTCCTCATTGCCGCATGTCTTGCGGCAGGTATCTGTCGCGCCCAGTTCGCTCCCGGCAACTCGCCAGTCGACCTGGAAATGGCAAAGCACCTTCTCTCCTGTGCATCCGCGCACTCCGACAACATTCAATTGTTGCAGGAGCAGAAGGGGCGGGACGTCAGTTCACTCTACCCCGTGATGGGCTACTTCAAGGTCGGCGGACAAGCATATTCGTCGGCCCAATTCGCGGACAGCACCTACTCGGCGTTGCGTGAGGTATCCAGGAATCGCTTGCAGGAAGCGCTGTCTGCGCCCGCATCGGAATCGGCAAGCAAATTCAAGGCGTTCGGCGACGACCTCAAGAGGACGTTGCTCGAATGCGCGGATTTTCAGCGAAAAAACGCCGCCGTGATCACTGCTCGAATCAAATCGTCCGGCATCCTGGAAACGACGCCGCCATGAGGCGAACCCGAATTCGCACGGCGTCCGGTGGTCGGGGTCGGAAACCGCACGCAGCGCGCCAGCCAGAACGAGCAGTTCGGACGAGCCTCTAGGCGGCGGCTGTCTCGGTATCGCGCCGCCAGGCGCCGCCAATGCGCGTGCCGCGCTGACCCGTCGAATCGAACAGCAGGCGTCCGCCCGTCGCCTCGACTCGCTTTCGGATCGACTGCAGTCCCAGCGACAGCTCTCCATCGCGCTTGCTCGTCGCCGCGGCCATGTCGAAACCTTCCCCGTCGTCGTCCACCACGACACAGAGTTCATCGCCACTGGTAACAAACAGCGAGACTTGCGCGCGATGCGCGTGCGCATGTTCCAGGACGTTGCTCATCGCCTCCTGGACGATCCGGAAGATGTCCAGCTTCAAGGCCGAAGGAATTTCCGATTCAGGCACGCTCAGCTGACAGGAAACCTTCAGGTCCGAGCACGCTTCCTCGACGCCGCGGCAGTACCACTCCAAGGTCGGCACGAGGCCCAGGTCGTCCAGCAGGCGCGGGCGCAGGTCCGTCGAGATGCGCCGCAACTCCGAGATGACGTCGCGCAAGCGCGCCGCCGCCCCGTTGAGCAGGCTCGCCGACTCGGGCGGGACGTCCAGGCCGAGCTTGCCGACCGCATCCTCGATCATGTACTTGACCATTACGACGATCGGCGCCACTTCGTCGTGCAATTCCATCGCCACGCGCATGCGCTCGGCTTCCTGCGTACGCAACAAGCCGTAGGCGACGCGCTTGAGGTCGGAATCGGCATCCTGCGCGGCGCTCGCCTTGCGCATGCGCCGCTCCGACCACGCGATGACGGCTCCCGGATCGCCATCCTTACCGGCCTTCGCGGTCATTTCGACCAGCGTGCGCCGGCCGCTACGACCACGCAGCGCGAGTTCGAAGCTCTCGGTGGCACCAAAGCGCACACGTGCCGACGCGACCTCGGCCGCTGCCTGCCAGCCTTCGAGGGCAAGGTCCTTCAGCGTGCGGCCGCGCAACTCCTGCGGCTCGAAACCCAGCATCGCGGCGGCCGACACGGTTGCATCGCTGATGCGCCCCTGGCCGTCGAGTCGGATGGCAGCTGCCGTCTGGCCGGCTGCGGCGGAAGGCGGATAACGAAAGCCCCCGAGATTCTGGTTCTGCGTGCTGCTGTTCTCGTTCGGGGCCGGTTCCATGTGCGCTGCTTCAATGCTCCAAGGACAAGTTGCCGACGAACCGCGCTTTGCCGTGGCCCCGGAGCATCCGGCACACGACATCCACCGAATGCGGCGTACGTTGACTGCCGAAAGTCACAACCCCTGGCAGCGCGCGGCAAAGATCGTATTTTTCCGTATGCGGGTCGATTCCCCTTACGCGGGATCACCCTACTTTACAGCTGGGGAATTGCACCACATGCCTGGTACCACCCCACCGGTCGACACTCATTCACGTCGATCGCTGCACTGCACGTACACAAGCAGTAGAACGGAACAACCATTTCACTCGAAGCGAACCCGGGACTTGCCTGTTGCATCGCGAATCGGCGCTACGCGCGCTCGCCAGAACGCGTCGCCCACAACGAGGCACGGTCATGCGGAAGAGTGTTTCAGCCGCTGGCGCGACTGATGAACCAGAGCACTTTCGGAACGTAATCGATCGTCTCGGCGATCGGGGGAATGCGATAACCAGCCTTCACGACCGCCGCCTCACCCGCGTTGTACGCCGCGAGAGCGAGCTTGAGATCGCCCCGGAAATAATCGAGCAGCCATTTCAGGTACAGGGCGCCGCCCCGAATGTTCTGTTGCGGGTCGAAGGCATCGCGCACGCCAAATCGCTGGGCGGTCGCCGGCATCAATTGCATCAAGCCGATCGCGCCCTTGCGCGAGACGGCATTGGCCTGGTACCCGGACTCGACGCGAATCACGGCATTGAGCAGCTTGGGCGACATCGAGACTTCCTTGGCGACCTTCTCGATCATCGGCCGATACGCGGCGGCCGGATCGCGCATGTCGACGATCGGCAAGGGATCCTTGAGCAGCGCGCGCTCCTTGTTCGCGTAAGGCGCTGCGCCGACCGGTTCGGCGCTCGCAACCACGGGGGCCGCGACCACGAGTCGCGGCGTCTCCTCCGAGGAGAAGTTCGACAGGACAACTACGCCGTTGCTGTCGGCACCGCCGTAGATCTGCGCATGCGCTGCGCCAGCCCCCAACACGAGCGCAAAGAGAGTCAGCCGACGAACGGAAAAGGAAACGCGCACGCACACACCTGAGAAACAGAGGTCGCCACGTAGCTTTTAACATTGCGCCCGATGCACCGGAAGTAGGACCCGTCCCCGTTTGTCCATCCATCCAATCCGATTTTCGGTAAAACCATCAAAATCAGTCACTTACGATATCGGTTGGACTTTCTCCCGGATCGTCGGCAGCAACCGTTCGGCGCGCGGCGCGCCAGACGACCTTGAGCTGCGAGCCCTGGCGCGCAAGGCTTTTCAGAGTCAAGCGTCCGCCCGTCGCCGCTGCACGCCGGCGCATCAACGCCAGGCCGATGCCGGCGCGACTTTCGGCCGCCAGTGACTTCGCGGCGACCAGCCCAGCGCCGTTGTCCTCGACCTGGAAGTTGAGCGCATCGCCGTCCTGAAACAGGCAAAGGCGAACCCAGCTCGCGCCGGTGTCCTCGCCGACATTGCGCAGGGCTTCCTGGGCAATCCGGAATATGTCCAGTTTCCAGGCGCGCGGCACCTCTTCCTCGCGTGCGGTCAGCCTGCGCACAACACCGATGTTCGGGTGGCTTGCCGCGAACCGATCGCCGAGCCACTCCAGGCTCGCGAGCAATCTCAATTCGTCCAGCAGCTTGGGGCGCAAGTCATTCGCGGTCGAGCGCAGATCCTCCGCCAAGGCGCGCAGGCGTGGCGCGATTTCCCCGAGCATCTGCAGGGCATCATCGGTCGATCCGCTTTGCAGACGGTGTGCGGCATCTTCGATCTGCAGTTTCGTCGAGATGACGATCGGCTCGAGTTCGCCATGCAGGTGGCCGGCGAGCCCGGCGCGTTCTTCCTCGACGACCCGCATGAGTGCGTCCGCGAAACGGCGCCAATCGTTCTGGCTCTCGCGGGGCGCGGGAGACGGGACTTCGGACGTCGTGCTGCCGGGAGCTTCAGCCACGACGCAAAATCGTACGGATGCCACGGGTGATGCGCAAGCTTTACACGAGAAACAGAAGCGCTTGCTTACAAAGTTGTGCCTCGCAGGCACATGAAAATCCAAACATTGCCCGGCGCCAACCGTCTAAGCTAAGGGAAGACGCGTTTCGCCGGAATACAAATAACGTTAACAGGCCCTAACCCCCAACACGCTTTGGAGCGCCTCATGCAGATTTTCCCGTCTCTTGGCAAGTACGCGTCCGCCGCAATCGCTGCGGGCTTTCTCATCGCCGCAGTGCCCGGCTATGCCGCCGACGCGCCCATGCGCATGCCGCCGCCCGGCGATGCCATGGCGCAGCAAATGAACCAACACATCCAGGAGCACCTGGACAAGCTCGCCGGCCGCCTGGAGATCAAGGCCTCCCAGGAAGCGGCGTGGCAGTCGTTCTCCGGCGCAATGCGCGATCTCATGACAAGTCAGATGGCCATGGCGCGCGGCGCCCACGAGCGTCAAGGGGCCGAGCCCGACGCGGCAACGATGGCCCGCGAACACGCGGACCATGCCGCCGACCACGCGCGCAAGCTGGCCCAGGTTGCCGACGCGACCGCCAAGCTGGAACAGACGCTGAGCCCCGAGCAAAAGCAGGTGTTCGACGAAGTGGCGCGCCATTTTGCGCACGAGCATTTCGAGCACCACGCGATGATGCATGGCGGGCACTGGTGGCATGACGGCCACGACGGCGAGCAATGCGGCGGGCATCATCACCACATGCACGACGGACCCATGCACGACGGACCCATGCACGACGGACCCGGACACGATGGTCGCCGGCAGGACGGCGCCCCGCACGGTGGCGCGGGTGGTGCTCCGGACAGCGACCAATCGATGAGCGTGACACCCCAGTAATGCGCTCCTGAATGGGCGACATTTCGCCCACCCGCGACAGCGCGCGCTTTTGCGCCATTGCCGCCGCGATCGTCGGTTTCACCGGGGTCGCGGCGGCCGCATTTGGCGCGCATCTTTTGAAGTCGCGGCTCGACGAGAGTTCGCTCTCCCTGTTCGACACGGCGGCACGCTATCAACTGTTGCACGCCGTGGCGCTCCTTGCGAGCGCATGGATCTGCCGGGAATGGCCCGGCGTTGCGGCGCGCCTTGCGCCGCGTTTTTTCGCGGCAGGCATCGTGCTTTTCAGCGGGAGCCTGTACGCGCTCGCATTCGGCGCACCGAGGCTGGTGGGCGCCATCACGCCGATCGGCGGCGCGTTGTTCCTGATCGCTTGGATCTGCATAGGCGTTGCCGGCCTGCGTGGGCGCTGAACGCGCGCGATCTACAATCCGTCGATGTCTTCGAAATTCTTGCGCTGCTGCGCGGGCGCACTCCTTTTTGGGGGAATCAGCCTCGCAATCGCACCGACCGCTCCTGCGGCAAGCGATGCTGCGGCCCTGGCGACCGCGACGCCGGCGGCGCCTTCGGTGTACCTCGAGGACATGACCTGGACCGAGCTGCGGGACGCGATCCGCGCGGGCAGGACGACCGCCATCGTCCCGATCGGGGGCACGGAGCAGAGCGGCCCCGCGATCGCACTGGGCAAGCACAACGTCCGCGTGCGCTGGTTGAGTGAGCGCATCGCGCTTGCGCTCGGCAATGCCGTTGTGGCGCCTGTCATTGCGTATGTGCCCGAGGGCTCGGTCGCACCCCCGACGTCGCACATGCGTTTTCCCGGAACCTTGACCGTGCCGCCGGAGGTGTTCAGCGCTACGGTCGATTCGGCCGCGCGCAGTCTGCGTGCCGCGGGGTTTCGCGAGATCGTGCTGCTGGGCGACCATGGCAGCTATCAACGCGAGCTCGCGAAGGTGGCTGCGCGTCTGACCCGCGACTGGAAGAGCGTTGGCGTACGTGTGATTGCGCCGGAGGCCTATTACAAGAGTGCCTCGGACGGTTTCGCGCAACTGCTGCGTGCCCGGGGCTACCGCGACGACGAGATCGGGACACATGCGGCGCTTGCGGATACGTCGCTGACGCTCGCCGTGGATCCGGCCTTGGTGCGCAGCGATCAGTTGCAGGGACCGTCGCACCTGGACGAATCCGTCGGCGTGTATGGCGGCGACCCGCGGCGCGCAAGCGCCGAGCTGGGCCGCCTCGGCCTGGACCTGATCGAGCGTGAAACGGTCCTCGCCATCCGCACGGATCTGCAAGAGCATCCGCGGGAACACGCGCGCCCCGCCACCACGTCGCCATGATCATTCCTGGAAGGGTTCCCATGCTTCAAACCGCGCTTCGCGCGTTCCTTGCGACGGGCCTCGCCGGCGTCGCCATGGTTTCGAACGTCCCGGCGGTTTCCCAAACCGCTTCGCAAAATGCGCAGGCGGCCGCCACGCAGGCGCGCGGCTATCCGGGCATGCCCCCGGTCGTGGATCCGCAGAATCTGTATGGATCCGCGGGAGCAGGCATGCTCTCGCCCGCGGTGCAGGACGCGCTGCCCCGCATCTATGTTCCGGACCTGCGCTCCAACGACGTGGTCGTGATCGATCCGTCCACGCGCAGGATCGTGTCGCGTTTCGCGGTGGGAGTGAACCCGCAGCACATCGTCCCGGCGTGGGACCTCAAGACCCTTTGGGTAACCAACAACGCCGAGCGTCGTCATGATGGCAGCCTGACGCCGGTCGATCCGAAGACGGGCAAGCCCGGCAGGCCGATCGCCGTCGACGATCCGTACAACATGTACTTTCTGCCCGACGGCAGCGAGGCGATCGTCGTCGCCGAGGCGCACGAGCGCCTGGACTTCCGCGATCCGCACACGATGGCCTTGCACTCGTCGCTGGCGGTACCGGGGTGCAAAGGCATCAATCATGCGGATTTCGCGGAAGACGGGCGCTACGCGATCTTCACTTGCGAGTTCACCGGCGCGATCGCAAAGATCGATGTCGTCGATCGGAAGGTTCTCGGCATCCTCCATCTCAAGGGCGGCGAGATGCCGCAGGATGTGCGCATATCCCCCGATGGCAAGGTGTTTTTCGTCGCGGACATGATGGCCGATGGCGTGTTCGTCATCGACGGCGAGCAGTTCTCGCAGATCGGCAAGATCGACACGGGCGTCGGTGCGCATGGCCTGTATCCGAGTCGCGACGGCACTCGGCTGTACGTCGCGAACCGAGGCTCCAACAAGATCCATGGCCCGCGCCACGGCAAGGGCAGCATATCGGTGATCGATTTCGCGACGCGCAAGGTAGTCGCGACCTGGCCGATCCCCGGGGGCGGCAGTCCCGACATGGGCAACGTCAGTGCAGACGGCAAGCAGCTGTGGTTATCGGGGCGCTACGACGATGAGGTCTACGTCATCGACACGACGAGCGGCGCGGTCGATCGCATCGCGGTCGGCAAGGAGCCCCATGGCCTGGCTGTGTGGCCGCAGCCGGGGCGCTATTCGCTCGGGCACACCGGCAACATGCGCTAGCCCTGCTTCGCCTCCATGGCTCGGGCCAAATGCCCGAGCGGCGGAGGCGTCGCAGGGCGGGGCTCCCGAGCTACGCCCGAGTGGCCTGCCAGCGTTCCCATCCGGCCGCGCGCAGACTGCACGCGGGGCATGCGCCGCAGCCATAACCCCAATCGTGCCGCGTCTCGCGTGCGCCGAGATAGCACGTATGGGTGTCTTCCGTGACCATCCGCACGAGCGGCGCGCCGCCCAGGGACTGCGCCAGCGCCCAGATCTGCGCCTTGTCGCTCCACATCAGGGGTGTCTCGATATCCATGCGCTCGGCAAGCCCGAGCGTGAGCGCGGCCTGCTGCGCCTTGATGGTCGCATCGCGACAGTCCGGATAGCCTGAAAAATCGGTCTCGCACATGCCTCCCACCAGCACGTGGATCGAGCGGCGATAGGCGAGCGCCGATGCAAGCGTCAGGAAAACGAGGTTGCGCCCCGGGACGAACGTGTTGGGCAGGCCATTGGCCTGCAATTCGATTTCGCGGTCCTCCGTCAGCGCCGATGCGCTGACCCGCCCGAGCACCGTCAGGTCCAGGACGTGATCCGAGCCCAGGCGCGCACGCCAGATGGGGAACTCCCGCGCGATGCGCTCCCGTACGACATGGCGCTGGGCGAGCTCGACGCTGTGGCGCTGGCCGTAATCGAAGCCGACGGTTTCCACGCGCCCGTAACGCTCCAGCGCCCAGGCAAGGCAGGTCGTGGAATCCTGGCCTCCGGAAAACAAGACGAGCGCCGCGCTTTCGCCCATGTGTGGTCTCAACCCTATTCAGCGGCCCCGGATCATGACCAGCAGCGTCCGCGGGACAAGCGCGACCATGACGACGTGCACGACAATGAAAAAGACAAGGCCCGCCATCGCGAGGAAATGCACGATGCGCGCATTGTCGAATCCGCCCATCAGCTCGCGCAGCAAGGGCAACTGCACCGATTTGCCGATGGCCAGCCCCGAGAGAACCAGCACGATCAGCAAAACGATCGCGCCCAGATAGGCGAGCTTTTGCACCGCGTTGTAGCGCCGCAGGTCGTCATGCGCCAGGTGCCCGCGCAGAGCCGCGAGCAAATCCACGGCGACATCGCGCGGATACAAAGGAAAGAAGCGCGCCTTCATGCGACCCGTCACCAGGTTGCACAGCAGGTAGGCGATGCCATTGGCGAACAGGAGCCACATCGCTGCGAAATGCCAGAGCAGGGCCCCGCCCAGCCAGCCGCCCAGCGTGATGTCCTTGGGAAACTTGAACGGGAAAATCGGTGATGCGTCATAGATGCGCCAACCGCTGAAGATCAGCGCGAGCACCGCGATCACATTGATCCAATGGAACAGCCGCAGCCACCAGGGTTGGACGATCGCGCGCGCGTCCCGACCGGGTGCGGGTATTGCGCCTGGCACCGGGGCCACCGTCGACATGCTCGCGCTCCGCTTCAACGCCGACCGGGAGCCGGCTTTTCAGGCAAGGACTTTACACGTCCGGCGCGGAATCGTTGAGGGGTTCTCGCAAGCCGGCAAGCTTTGCGCCGAGCGCGACGACTTCGCCGACGATGATGAGGGTCGGGCCGTGCAGCTCCTGCGCGGCCGCCCTTTCGGGCAGTGTTGCGAGCGTGCCCTCGACGATGCGCTGGCGCGGCGTCGTCCCCTCCTGAATGATGGCAATGGGCGTCCCGGGATCGCGCCCGTGCTCGATGAGCTTCGCGCATAGTTCCGGCAGGCCCGGCAGGCCCATGTAGACGACCACGGTCTGGCGCGGGCGCGCGAGCATCGGCCAGTCCAGGTTCATGCTGCCGTCCTGCAGGTGCCCCGTGACGAACGTGCAGGATTGCGCCAGGTGGCGATGCGTGAGAGGAATGCCGGCGTACGCCGAAACCCCGACCGCCGCCGTGATGCCGGGAACCATGTGGTAGGTGACGCCGGACGCTGCAAGGTATTCCAGCTCCTCGCCCCCGCGTCCGAAAATAAACGGGTCGCCGCCCTTCAAGCGCAGTACCTTGCGCCCCTTGTGCGCAAGTTCGACCATCAGCTGGTTGATGTCGTTTTGTTCGAGTGCATGCTTGTTGCGACGCTTGCCGACGTAGATCCGCTCCGCCGTTTCGGGCAGCAAGGCCAGCACGTCCGCGGAAACGAGGTTGTCGTACAGCACCACGTCCGCATGGGTGATCAGGCGCGCCGCGCGCAAAGTAAGCAGCTCCGGGTCGCCCGGACCCGTGCCGACGATGAATACCTCGCCGCCGCCTTCTTCCGCCGTGCTTGCGCTCACGCCGCCGCGACCTGATCCCGGTCCAGCGCCGAGTGCTTGTGGGTGTCGCGCATGCGCACCACGACGATCAGCGTACAGGCGACCACCGCCGTGGCATACCAGTAAAAACCCGATTCCATGCCTTCGCTCTTGAACCACAGGGCGATCCACTCGGCCGAGCCGCCAAACAGCGATACCGCGATGGCATACGGCAGGCCAACGCCCGTGGCACGGATCGCGGCCGGGAACAGTTCCGCCTTGACGATGGCGTTGATCGAGGTATAGCCCGAAACGATCAACCATGCCAGCGCGATCAGGAAGAAAGCCTCCCATGGCCCCTGCGCGTGCGAAATGGCGGTCATCAGCGGCACGGTACCGATCGTGCCCAGCACGGCAAAGCCGATGAGCAAGGGACGACGTCCCACCCGATCGGAAATCGCGCCATAGATCGGCTGCAAGGCCATCGCGAAGATCAGGCTCGCCGCGGACACGGCGGTCGTCTGGATATCGTTCAGACCGACGGAGAGCTTCAGGAACTTCTGCATGTAAACCGTATAGACATAAAACAGGAGCGTGCCCCCCATCGTGAGCCCGATGACGATCAAGGCTTCGCGCCAATGGCGCAGCAGTTCGTGCAACTTGCTGGCCTTCCTTTTTTCCGGAGCCAGTCGCAGAAATGCATCCGTCTCCATCAGCGTGAGGCGCATGACCAAGGCCACCAGCGCGAGCACCGCGCCGATCGCGAAACCGACGCGCCAACCCCAAGCGCGCAGCTGCGCATCCGTGAGCAGGAAATACTGCAGGACAAAGAGGACGAGCAAGGCCGTGAGCTGGCCTCCGATCAGCGTCACGTACTGGAAGCTCGCGGTGAAGCCGCGCCATTTTCCGTTCGCAATCTCGGAGAGGTAGGTTGCGCTCGCGCCGTACTCACCGCCCAGGCTCAAGCCTTGCAGGAGGCGAGCGGTCATCAGGATGATCGGCGCGCCCGCGCCGATCGACGCGTAGCCCGGAGTCACCGCGATGGCGAGCGAGCCGAAGCACATGAGCAGGACCGAGACCATCAAGGAGCGGCGGCGGCCCATCGCATCCCCGACGTAGCCGAAGAGCCACCCGCCCACGGGGCGAATGAAGAATCCGAGTGCAAAGATCCCCGCGGTGGACAGTGCCCGCGCGACCGGATCTTCGCTGGGGAAAAATGACTTCGCGAAGTACAGGGAAAAGGCCGAATAGCAGTAGAAGTCGTACCACTCGACCAGGTTGCCGACCGATCCGATGAAAACCGCCTTGATCCGCTGCTCTATCATTCGGGCTCCCTTGGAGTGGCGATCGAACAGGAGATGACATGAACAGCATCCGCATACCGGCCGCGATCCTTGCCGGAATTTTTTGGCTTGGCGGTCAGGGGGCCAGCGGGCAGACGTCCCCCGCGATGGCGAACATGGCACCTGCCGGCGACCAGGCGCCGAGCTTTGCGCAGGTGATCGACAACCCGATCCGTACCGACGACGACCGCAAGGCGGACGATCGCCGCAAACCCGGCGATTTGCTGCGCTTCGCGCAAATCAAGCCGGGGATGAACGTGCTCGACGTGTCTGCAGGGGCGGGTTACACGACACAATTGCTGGCGCTGGCAGTGGGCCCGGGCGGGAATGTCTGGGCGCAGTCGCCCAAGGCGAGCGCGAAAATGGAGAAGCGCCTGGCGGCGCATCCGCAATCCAATATCCATCCCCTGGTGCGCTCGTTCGAGGACCCCTACCCGGCTGACGCGCCCCGCCTGGACCTGATCACGTTCATCCTCAACTACCACGACGTTGCCAATGAGTCCGTGGACCGCGCGGTCATGGACAAGCATCTCTTCGAGGCACTCAAGCCCGGCGGTCATATGATCCTCATCGACCACGCGGCACAGCGTGGCTCCGGCCTGCGCGACACGAAGACCTTGCACCGCATCGACGAAGACACCGTTGTGTCCGAGCTCGAGAAGGCCGGCTTCAAGGTCGAGGCGAGATCCGATTTCCTGCAGAACAAATCGGATCCCCGCACCGAGGCTTTCTTCGAATACAAGGGCCAGTCCGACCGCTTCGCATTGCGCCTGGTGCGACCCTGAGCCTCTTCGGCCGGCAGCCGCGGATTACTTCTTGCTCGCCGCGGCGGCGTCCGTCTCGCATTTCTTGAGGAAGGATGTCTTCGCGGCACCGGCAAGTTTCTTGCCGTTCTTGTCAACGGCCTTGGCCTCGCACGACGATTGCGCAGAGGCGCTGCCCGCTTCGCACTTCTTCAGGTACGAGGCCTTGGCCGCGCCGACCAGCGGCTTGCCGTTCTTGTCGATGGCGTTCGATTCGCAGGAACCAGGCGCCGGGGCACTTGCTGCGGGTGCATCGGCCGCGGCTGCGGCGGCGTGAACCCCAAGAGCCAGCACCAAAACCGCAAGGCTTGACCAGATGGCTTTCATCAATTCACTCCTCCCGAGTAGATTCTGCCGATGCGGAACCTTCGGGCGCGAGTGTACGGCGTTCGGCGGCGCTTGACGCGCGGCGCCGCGGCTGGCACTTTTGCATGCGAGACAAGACCAGACGGGACAGGAATATGCATCCGGAAATGAATCGTTTGCGCCACTCGCTGCTCGGGCTCGCCTCGGCAATCGTGACCGTCTGGCTGGTCACGTGCGTGGCGGCGCCGGGACTCGCTTCCGCGAAGGACGGGCCACGCTTGAACAAGGTCCAGGTCGACCAGATCAGGAAAGTCATCGAGCAACAGGGTACGAAGATTCCGGTGCCGCCGCCCATCGCCACCGGCCTTGGCCTGAGTGCGCGCCAGATCGAGCCCACGATTCGCCAGGCAACGTTCATCGACCCCGAAGGGGTCAAGCACGGGTTTGCCGAACTCAATGACGGTTCCGGCTACTTCCTGTTCCGGCGCTCGAAAAAGGATGGGTTGGCGATTTTCCATTGCGATCGCGAATTCAACCTGGTCCGCGCCATTCGCGAATTCGAGACCAATCAGTTTCTCGAATTGTCGGATGCGGATGCAAAGGTCGAATGGACCAATGAGATCGAGGCTTGGGCGCGCGTCGTGATGCAACGCGGGGCCAAGGCGCCAACCTTGACGCAACCGCTGCAGGTTCCCGCAGCTCCGCCGGCGCCTGCGTCCTCAACAAAATAAGCCACTCGCTCTGTGACCCTGTCGAAAACGCTCTCCGGGAGCGATGAACGGCCAACGAGTCGCTTCAACAAGAGGAATTTGGCGTGAATCGCGATCGGCACGGTCCTGGTAATTGCCTGCGCATACGCCGCCATTTTTGTTTTGGCGTTGCTCGTCCTGTACGTGCCATTCGGATTTCCCGAGAGCTGGTGGCTCGATCACAACATTCTTGTTCTTGTCCTGATGGGACTTGCTGCGCACATTCCCTTCATCCTGATTCTCGCTTTTGTGTTCGCGAAGTTGTTCCGAGAATCACCGATTTCGAATGCCCTAGCATGCGTTTCTTTGGGGATGGGGATCGCAAATCTGGAATTGCTCTTCGAGTCACCAGCGTACTTGAGATCCGCCATCGGAGAAATCCTTTTCCCCGTCCTTGCGTTTGTCGTTGGCGTTCCTTTATTCATAGTTCCCATCATTTCGATGCGGGCACGACATTCCTCGGGACACGACACCACCGATATGGCATCGGTGCGCCGCCGATGAAGGCCGGGTAGGTCTGGCAGCTTGCAAGATCAACGCTCAGATTCCATCGGCCAAGTTTGATCGCTGCCTGACGGGCGAAGGCGTTCTCGAACCCGGGGTCCGCGCTCGGCGGATTCTCGGCCCGAACATGGCACAAACCCCCGGTTCCCGCATCGGCGGGTTCCAGGCGATACGCAAGGCGTAGGCGTTCCAGCACGCCGCGTATTCCATTGCATACCCATTCCCGTTTCGACAGTCCGAAGACCTGCAATGCGCCATCGATCCGCGCCGCTCTCGCGACGCGAAAATCGTCGGCGATCGAGGTGAGAAGAAAGACGTCGCCGTCGCGCCTCTGTAGGCGATTGGCAAACTCGTGCTCGTAAGCCGTCCCCTTCGCAAATCCAGGCGAGTCGGACAAAAACTGAACCTGTGGCGGGAAGGAAGGGATCAACCACGCCACGCCGCCTTGTTGGGTAATCAGTACGCTAACGCGTTCCGGGTTGCTTATGGCAGGGACCTCGACGCGATAGGCATCCGCGGTCCAGTCTGCGTGACCGTAGCTTTGCAGACTGCCAACCGTGGCGAGCACGCTTGTTGTGACGATCGCCCACCGCGCCGCCCGCATCGCCGAAATGCGCGGCAGGACGTCATCAAACAAAACCCAGATGCACAGCGGCAACAGCACTTCCAGTGGCGCCAGGAACCGATAGTTCGAGAACACCTTCATCCAAAGCACGAAGCCGATCACGAGGTAAGCAAGCACGTAGGTGAAAACGGCCGAGCCACGCCGACCGGCCGAATTCGAAAGCGAGCCTGCCCCGCCACTCGTGCCCCGACCCGCCAATGCGGACTTGATGAGCCAAAGGATCAGAAGCAGATAGACAACTGCCCATTGAAACTGGAAGAGCAGTGACTTTTCGCCGACACGATCTCCCGCGAAGGGGAGAATGAAGGGCAGGAACAACTGCTCCCAGAAGTTGTGTTCCAGATAATTGGCGTCGACGATGGCGGATGCCTGCGCCCAGGCGGTCGGGAACACCCGTGTGAATTGGGGAAACAAGGGATCGTGGAATTGTTGCCACAGGATCAGGCCCCACCAGCCCCAGCTCATGATCAAGCCTGCCAACGCTGCGCCCGCGAACGCAAGCGCGCAACGCAGCCGTTGCGGCCATGCGATCGGAGCGACAAAAAACGCAAGGCAAAGGGCCATCGCGAACGGCGCATTGGTCAGCTTGAGGCCGCAGGTAGCCCCGGCAATAATGCCGCTGGCCAACAAGGGCAAGGTGCCACCCCCTGCTTCCATTGCCGGCCACGCCCGGACAATCACCGCGAGCGCCCCGACCATGAAGACCGCCGTGCTCACGTCGCCCATGCAGTTGCCAATGCCCCAGACCAGCGACACGGCAAAGCAACCGGCGAACGCAAGTCCAAGCGCCCGCGCGGTCCTGGCCGTGTGCGGGAGGCCGGCGAGCACTCCTTCGCAAATCAAGTACAGGAAGGGGAATACAAGGCCATGCCAGAGGCCCATGCAGAAGCCGCCGACCGGTGCGAGCCCGTGCTGCGTCATCCAGTAGTACGGAACATCGAGCAAGGGATTGAAATACGTTTGCATGCCCGCCGGCGCAAGATCGACGTCCATGCGCCCGTTGAGCAAGGCGAAAGCGTTGTAGCGGTGGTAGTTGGTCAGGTCCCAATTGGTGTCCTGTCCGCGAGCAAGCGAGAACAGACCGAACCCGAGGTCGACCAGCATGCATGCCAGCAGCGGCGAGGCTTGCAGGCGCCGCCAGGTTCTTCCCGGAACGGAGCGCGAAGCCGTAAGAAATTCATTCAAAGTTAAGCTCCGGGTCCAGCATGCCCGGTTGATGATATCGAGAAGGTCCAAGGTCCATGCAACTCATTCGACCGCAAAGCGAACATCTCGCGAGTTTCATCGATGCACTTGAGCGAGGTTGGGCACCGAACTCGATGCGCGGCGCGGATTCGACAAGAGAGGAACTCGCGCGCGTGCGCGCCGACCCGGTCGCCTACATCGCCGGCATGGATGATCGTGAGGCGCGCAATCCGCCCTTTGATCTTCCCGACGGAACCAAATTCGGACCCCTCCCCAGCATCTGCCGTTGGATATGGGATGGCGAGTTTTGCGGCTCGGTTTCGCTGCGCTGGCAGCCGGGCAGCATGGAACTGCCGTGCGAAATTCTCGGACACATCGGCTACGGCGTGGTCCCCTGGAAGCAGGGGCGAGGATATGCGCGCCTCGCGCTGGCGCAGATGCTGGAGCTTGCGCGTGCCGAGGGTCTACCGTTCGTCGACCTGACAACCGACCCTTCCAACGCGGCCTCGCGCCGCGTGATCGAGGCCAACGGTGGCGTATTCGTCGAAACCTTTCGTCGACGCGCCTCCTACGGCGGTAC